>PPYF01171645.1_pt1 | contig 279928 bp, 266 predicted proteins | sample 1559871 | NCBI WGS metagenome assembly PPYF01 (sample SAMN08240021, study PRJNA423297) | Human gut metagenome, whole genome shotgun sequencing project. | reverse complement strand
AGCGGTACTCAAAAGCAAAAAATCATACTGCGGAGCAGAGAAAACAGTTCCGTCTTGAAAAGGAGAAGCCGATACTGGAGGCATTCTGGAATTGGCTGGATCAACAGCGTCCAAACAAGGGAACCCGTTTGGCGAAAGCGGTGAACTATGCCCAAAATCGGAAAGACACCCTGATGACCTATCTGGAAGACGGTCATTGCAGTTTATCCAATAATCTTAGCGAGAATGCAATCAGACCATTCACTGTTGGCCGGAAAAACTGGCTGTTCAGTGCCAGCCCGAAGGGAGCTGCCTCTAGCGCTATTGTGTATACAATGGTTGAGATGGCAAAAGCGAATGACCTGAATACCTACAAATATCTGACATATCTCTTATCACAGCGGCCAGACGCTAAAATGTCAGATGAACAGTTGGAACAGCTTGCCCCATGGAGCGAGACTGCGAAAGCGAACTGTCAAAACTAAACATAGAGCAAAACGCTTGCATCTATCATTTTGGTGCAAGCGTGATTCATGGGCAGCGTAGCAATATTTTGCGCTTACGAATCGACAACAATATTATCTGTTCTTGAAATTCCAAGTTTACTTAAAGGTTCTATATTTATGAGTTTTCTTAAATATTCTATCGCCTCCTGATTATCTTCTTTAGACAGTAATTCAATTAAAACAATAAAATGTTGTTTCATATCATGTCTTGCATTGCGAAACTCCATCATGACCGTTTCTTTTTCACGCATATGTTGATTACACAGTTCTAACTGTTGAGCATATACCGTATTATATTTCTGCAACTCTTTTTCTTTCGATAAAAATAAATAGAGTTTAAATGTAACAATATTAAGAAGTAATATTATAACTAAACTTGTCCAAGATGCACTAATATATTTTTTCTGATTTATTTCTATACTAATCATAAAAATATTATAGACCACAAACATACTTCCTATTGGCATCATCAATAAGATAAAATTATACTTATTTGGAAGATTTTTAATATTTTCGTCATGGAAAAACTTCTTTAGACATACAATTAAGATTAATGCCATCAATTTAGAGAACAACGAGCCCCAAAACTTTGGAATCATATAATCTATTCCACATAGAACAAATCCATATCCTACTAGAAACTCTGCCAACATCCAAATAGCATTAATTAAAACAGAAAACACGACTTTCTGTAAAATATCCCCTTCAAAAACTCCTATGCTAACTATACTGACTAAAATAATACTAATTATGACATTTATGTATGCCGGAAATATATTAATACTTCCAACAATTAACTGCCAGGTGAAATATAATGCCCAGCAAAAAACTCCTACAATCTTATTATCTTTCTTTTGAAAAAAGATTTCAAAATACTTTCTCAAAATATACAGAGAAAATATGGCTAAAGTGGTGTCTGCAATTAGAGCATTACCATAATTAAACAATAATATCCTCTCCTTTTAACATACAAAAAAGTTCACTTACTCTTTTTCTTCTATTTTCACTAATAGATAATGTAGTCCCATCAGCTAGTTCCATTGAGTCATAAAAATATGCGGTTACGTATTTCGGATTAACTAAAAAAGACTGATGTGTTCTATAAAAATACGTATCAGATTCCACTAAATGCTTTTCAATGTCATTTAGTTTTCCATAGCATTTTTTACTGCCATCATTTGTAATAATATAAGTAACCCTACGGTCACTCTGAAAATAAATAATATCTTCAATTGGCAATCTGTATGATATTTTATTATATTGATACTGAAAATACTTTGGTCGTCTTACAATCTCATTTTCTGCATCTTTAAAATACTTTTCAAAAATTTTGGGTTCTATTGGCTTTGTAATAAATCTAAAAGCAGAAACTTCAAAAACTTCTTTGGCAAAACTTTCATGGCTTGTGACATAAATAATCAATACCTTTTTATCCAATTTTCTGATATTCCAAGCTGCATCTATTCCATTTTGTTTGGTCATTTCAACATCAAGATAAATAATATCATACCTTTTCCCTTGACTTATATGTTCCACTAAACTACTACCATCGTAAAAAACATCCACTTCAATTTTTGTAACACTCTTTTGTGTAATCTCTTCTAACATTTTCTCAATCTGAGAAGTTACCAAAGTTTCATCATCACATACTGCAATTTCTAACATATCTTTCACCCTCAGTAAATCAATCTTCTTTGTTACCTTTTGCTAAATTGATTGCATACTTTATTAATTGTTCAAGATTATATCTTTGTTCACTTGGACACCCTTCAACAATTTCCTTTAAAGAAATTTCATTTCTTTTGTTCCCCGTCAGCAAATAATTAATATCCACATCAAATTTAGAATGAACTATTACAAGTTTTTCAAGCGATAGACCATATACTCCTCTTTCAACTTTTCCATAATATGCAAGACTTAAACCTAATGTTTCAGCCATTTGCTCCTGAGTATAGTCCAACTCAAAACGTAACATTCTCAATCTTTTTCCTATATCTACATATAACGCTTTAGGTGAAGCATTTCTTACTTTTGTATTTTTGTGTGTATTCTCTTTCAATCCCATAGCTCACCTCTATAAATAGTTAATAAAATATATTTATATCATACACACATAAAAGCGACTTATTAACATACGAATACAACTTAATTTAAGAATATATACAACTCATTTAGGTACTTTTTTATTACTACAATACCTTACACAATATTATTCTTTTACAATTATTTAATTTTTAAACCTGTCAATCTATAAAAAGATTTATAGAATTAACTACCTGCAAAAAGGTGATGCTAAAGTTAATCTTTAGCACCACCTTTGTTTGCATTAATCATTCAGCCATACAAATGGCGTATTTTCCTGATAAATTACATCATATATATAATCTGCCATCTGCTCTTCAGATAAGTCTGGATGTGCAAGTCCTATTTCTCTCCCAACATTATTGTTATGCAGATCCATATTCTTATGTTCTACCTTAGTGTGACCATCCGGCTCTACACCTGTTGTATCTTTTTCTTCATGTGCAGTCGCAAATAATTCTGCTTTTTCTGCCCCAATTAAAATTGTCATTTCTGCATTCCAAATGCCATGCCTAAATGCATCACTCCGATCTCCTAATCCATTATGCCCAAACTTTCTTTCCGTCTGTCTAGTAGCTATGTTTTTGGCGTCATTAACTTTCAAGGCATCTAGCGGATATCTGATTAATAATTTCTTTTCTGCTTCCGTCAAAGCATTCCAAATATCCGAAATTCCTCTTGTTTCTTTTCTCTCATTTTCTAAAGATTTTGAAACAATTTCAAAAATTTCCTGTTCTGATTTTCCTGGATTAGCCTCCTTGATATCCAATACCACTTCAATCAATTTCTCCATTTCAGAAGAAGTAACATTCGGTTCACTTATTACCATTGGTTGTTCTTCTGCGTAAACTGCCATCGTATTCCCCAATACCATCATACATGTGCAACATAACGCTGCTACTTTAAAAAATTTACACTTCATCTTTTTTCCTCACTTTCATTTTATATCTTCTCGAAATCTTCATGTTTCGTTTTATAAGACCTACAGAAATTTATATTCTAAAAATCACCTATTTTTACCAATAATCCACGTTGACGCTGATTGCTGATATGTTATTCAATGGATAGGATCAATTTTTCTCTTACCTGTTAACACCAGTGAACACACTGACTATCAGAATACTTTTCGTATCTTATTTTCTTAAATTTTATCTACATCATTTTTCTTTGCATAAGAGCGCCTGGGATTATATCATGCAGTTTTAGTACCTTAATCTTTCTATGACAGATTCCACCTGCATGAGTGTTATTCTGTCTTCAAACTAGAATTAAGACTACCTTCCTGTCTACTTCTGTGGAACACACGAACACAACTTTCTTTTTCTGCACAATATTCAATTGTCAAGTATGCTCTTGTTCATTGAAATCCCGAGAATTTGTTTTTTACAATATATCATCTTTTATTCTCCAAAATTTTCCCATGTAATTATTCCGCTATTTTAAGTAACTTTTCCTTCAAAAAATGCTGCATACGATTTCTCTTTTTGGAGTAATTGCATATGTGTTCCTTGATAAACCCGTCCATTTTTTATATAAATAACCTCATCTACATAATCAATCATACTCAGCTTGTGAGTAGAAATAAGTACAGTCTTTTCTTCTAAAATTCCTTGATTTCCAATCAATGCCTTCATAATTTTATCTTCGTCTACTACATCAATATTACTAGTTGCCTCATCTAAAAGATATGTATCCGCCTCTTTGATTAGACATCTCGCAAGACAAATCCTCTGTTCCTGTCCCCTGGACAAATTCTTTCCTTTTGCAATTTCGGTTCCCCAGTTTTGTGGCTGTCTACCTACTACTTCATTAAGACCAATCGCCTCACTTATCTGAATCAACCTCTCATTTGTGCATGTTTGTCCAAAAAGAACATTTTCTAATATACTGCCATCCAAAATGGTTGTATCCTGATCTAAATAAATAGGTTTCTCTCTACATTGTTCATCAAATACAACCTCTCCGTGATAATCATTTAAAAGATTTGCTAAAATTTTAAGCATTGTAGATTTACCACTTCCCGAAACTCCTACGACAGCATATTTTTTTCCTTTTTCAATTCTTATATTAACCTTCTCCAAACATTGCAAACTTCCATAATGATAGGACATATCATTAACTTGAATTGCTGTATTACCATCAAGTTTTGCAAATTTCCGTTCATTGTCCTGCATAAATTCATCATCTAACAACTCTGTCGCTTTATCTATATTAGGTAAAACTGTGTAAATAGAATTACAAGCCTGCCCAATCACTACTACATTTTGTACTACTAGGTATAACAATGGAAGAAGTGCCATTTGACTAAAAATGTTAATTTCTTCATCACATGCAATACTTAGTATACTCACCGCAATTGGAACAATATATGTAAATATATTAGTTAAAATATTTTGAAAACTTTGAATAACAACTAATTCCCCATAACACTCTGCTTGTTGCTGATTTTCTTCATGCCATTTTTTAGTAAAAATCGAGCTAACACCTAAAACTTTTATGGTTGAAACTGATCGTATGATATTCTCACTTGTTGTATTTAACTGTATAACTTTTTGTGTATATTTATTGCTTTCCATATATGCTATTTTACTTGTTCCTACATATACAACTAAATATAAAATAATTGCACCTAAAAATAATATACCTAGAAGACTATTTTGTACTAGCAATAAAATCTGAACAAAAATAATTGTGCATAGCGAAATGAAAGAAGGTACCAATTTTAGCAATAGAGCATCTTTAATCATGCCTCTTGCGTTTATCCTATACAGCAAATCACCGTTGCTCCTAAAAGAAAAAAATTTGTAATTTTTACTCATCAGTTTATCAACTAGCCTATTTCCGTATATCTGCTCATACAAAATATTAAATTTTTTAGTCAAAACACCTTGCATGATACTTCCTATTCCTAGTAAAATAACTGCCCCACATAGTAATAGCATAACTTTCCCATATGTTTCACCATTTCCAACCATAGAATACATATAAGAATAGCTCATTGCCACAACCTGTGTAAAAATTGAGGTTACAAGTAAACCAGCCAAAATCCGAAACAGTCTTTTATCTGCTAAGAAACTTAACAGACTTTTTCTAGTTACCTCCTCAGATTTTCTGCCCGCATCTACTCTTCTGATTTTCACAATTACACCACTATATATTTTCTGAAATTCATCAAAAGAATACTTAATTCGTCCAATTGCTGGATCTACCCCAGTAAACTGATTTTTACTCATTTTGTCAAGAACAATAAAATGACCATTCTTTACATAAGCAATGACTGGCATTATTGTCTGGTTGAGACTCTGTACATCAATCTTATATCCTTCCACAGAAAAACCATATTCTCCTAATGCCTCTTTTAACTGCAATATATTACTTCCAGCCATAGATAATTCTATCTTCTCAATCAATTTATATACTGGCACCTTGCACCCAAGCGTATTCATAATCATAGCAGCACATGCTAGTAAACAGTCAGATTGATTTGTTTGTAAAATAACTTTCACTAATATCACCACACTTTCTTACACAGTTTCAAGCATTAAAACAGAGTGCAACTTTGAATTCTCACTTCTATTTTCTGTATATTGAATACCTGCTTCTCCAACCATAAATCCTATTGAGTTTATAGCTCCCGGTGCTCCAACACAACTGTATCCATTTTCTTGACCACTCTCAATAATTTCCTCTATATATGCATCTATTCTTTCATCAGTTCCTACAATTTTTCTATAAGAAATAAGAAAATCGATTAAAGCAAAATTCCCATGGCATAAAGAATAATTTTTAGATTGAAATTTTTTATTAAGAAGTTCTTCTTTATATTTAGACAATATTTCTTCTAAATTTTCCTCTTCTATATCTTCAGCAAATTTTTTATCAAACCCAAATTTTTTCCAAATCAATCTTGCCATCATAATACCTACTGAACCATGACACCAGTAATGTGAATGTACGATATGATGAGCTCGCATATCTTTCCATATAAATTTTTCAACATACAATTCTTTTTCTTCTTTCCACAGCTCACATAAAATTTTTTCTAATTTTATATCATATTTATGCTGAAGCATACACATAATTGATGTCATAACTCCTGAATACCCATGTGCAAAACTTGCATAATTAAAGTTTCTCTTCATATCATCAATTTTAAAACTATTTAAAAAATACTCTTCTATAGATGATAAAATCTCTCTGGAAAATATGTCTTGTTCATAACACCCAAAATAATAAATAACTGCTGAATGAATTCCTGCCAAAGTATCATAACTGCTAGTTTTAACAATATTATTTCTTATTGCTTCTTGAATATTTTTTATATATTTTTCTATGATATCCGGCTCAATTATATTTCGGTCTTTAATTTGTTTCAAGAACGCATAAATGCCTGTCAATCCGCAAAAATAAGAAATATCATATTCTTTAAAAACACCTAAATCATATGATTTTGCCAGCGTACAAAATATTCTTTGTAGCATATCTTTTGCCAATACATCTGGCTCTTTATCATATTCGGAAATATACATATAGCCAAGTCCTATAATTCCAGAGTATAAAGACCAATCCAACATAGCATATTCTAACTGTTCTTTATCATTTACCATAAGTCCAAGCCAACTAATAGTTCCATCTGAACCTACAATGCAATTCTGATCAATATTTCTCCGAAGTACTTTTTTTACATGAATATCCACATGTTGCTTCACACTTATTTTCAACTTTTCATATTCAATACCTAATGCTATATTAGAGACAATAGCATCATATATTAACTGTTTCTGTTTTTCTAACATTTGTATATTAATCTGATATTCAAGAATTTCTGATAATCTCTCTTTTGTAAAAATAGGAAGATCCAATATCTTTTTTTTCTGTCCTAAATTCAAACCATATACACAATTCATGTCCATCTTCCAATAAAAACTAGGTATATTACTACGGCAGAGTTCCGTAACTTCCTGTTCATATACTTCAGGATTAAATTGATTGGTTCTTTTTAATGTTGTCAACAAATGTCCAAATAATTCTGGTTCATGCCGATACCTTGGATCACTTTTAATTCGAACAATTTTTGAATAGCCTTTTGTCATATTCAAAATAATTCGTGACTCAACTTTTCCCATATTATTCAAAATGTAATTTATGATTTCTACCTTTTTCTCCCCAAAATTATTTTCTGCTTCCTCAAACCCTTGCACAATCTGTTTTCCATACATCAAAGGATCAATTGTATGATTTGGCAAATGTTTATATTCTACTATCATCTCTGGTGCAGTGCAAATATACATATCATCTCTATACTCATTTTTAATTTTTTCTACAATCAACTGTATTCCTTTATTTGATAAACAACTCACATCTCCACCAAAATAATCCGTCATGGAAAAAATCGGTAGCATCCCTGTTGCCATTGTACCGTAGAGCAATTCTTTTACAGCTTTATACTGTGCGTCATATAAGAATGTATGTGTATCAAAAAATAAGTACGAGGAAAAAATTGTTTCAACGTCCGTAATTACTGGGTATTCCCCACATGCAATAAGATTTTCATAATGAATGTCATTCATTCCTAAAATATATGCGACAAATAACACTTTTCCGTAATTATAATAAAACCGTTCAACATTTCTTGAATTTGTTAGTTCGATATGCTTGACAAACTTTACCCAAGTACCTTTCCTGATACACAAACCTATGTATTGTTCGGCATATTCTGGTTCAAAAAAATAGTCCATAAACCCTTTCATAAATTGCAAATTTTCTCCTCGGGTTGGTTTGTATACAATTTTATCTTGAGATTGGAATGTAAAAATTAAGACACATTCACTATCGTGCCAATCTCCACTATTTTGCACTTGTACAATTTCTCCCGGGTTAATCCCAAAATGTCTACCAATTTTATTCTTGTTATTTTCAAGTTCTCTAATTACTTCCATTACATATACACATTTATGTGCCATCTCGTCATATATTTGATTTCTCATTGTTGGAAAATTCTTGCCCATTGCCTCTATACAGTATCTCGTATTACTGAACATTTCATAACGTTCCTCTGGAGTATTTCCAGATAAATTTCCATCTAATCGCTCTACATTCATACAATATAGTAGCGATTTAAAAACTCTTTGAAAAATCTCCTTTTCAATAATTTCTTTTACATATTTAATTTTTTCACTATCAAAAAGATAATCCTCTTTCTCTTTTAATGTCTCTATGATGTATTCAAAAATATATTCAATATAAAGACCACAAAACTTCTTATGCATACTTACCTCCTGTAATATTTATTTTGAATTCCTCATATATTATTCAATACACCATAATGTATTTTGAGGAAATCTTCTTTTATAAGAACAGGCTACTCAGAATAATCTAAGCAGCCTGTACAGTAAATCTTATTTGAGAAGTAATATTCAAATTGCAATTAACAGCATGTAAACAAGAACTGCCATGTATTCATATTGCATTCGTGGCTGATTGTTTTTAACACACCATTACCGCCACCCAAAATCTGCTCCAGTTCTTTTTCTTCCATTGGGTTTGTTAATGTTAATACGTCATTTCTCATATCATTTATCCTCCTTTTTTAGCAGCATGTAAACAGGAACTGCCATGTGTTCATATTGCATTCGTGGCTGATTGTTTTTAACACACCATTGCCGCCACCCAAAATCTGCTCCAGTTCTTTTTCTTCCATTGGATTTGTTAATGTTAATACATCATTTCTCATATCGTTTATCCTCCTTTTTAGCAGCATGTAAACAGGAACTGCCATGTATTCATATTGCATTCGTGGCTGATTGTTTTTAACACACCATTACCACCACCCAAGATCTGCTCCAGTTCTTTTTCTTCCATTGGGTTTGTTAATGTTAATACATCATTTCTCATATTTTTTTCTCCTTTCTTTTCTCAAATAAGATTATGGTCATATACTATCATGAATTTCTTTTGATATTTCTGTCTCGTAAATTTCACCCTTCTTCCATGTAATATTTACCATCTTTCTAAATTTTTCCAAGTTAAAAGGCAGTTCCCACTGAAACTGCCTTTTAACTTATCGATTTTTTGATAAATCATTAATTGGAAGAAAAATAGTAGTAGTATATCCCCTATTAGGTTCACTATCAATTTTTATCTTTCCTCCATGTGCTATTACTATTTGTCTTACAATAATCAGCCCCAATCCATGGCGTAAGTCCAAACGCTCGTCTGTACTCTCCATATAGTGAGGAATTTCTTGTAATTCCCGTAACCTTTTTTCGGATAATCCAATCCCGTTATCTTTTATTTGTAATTCAAATCCATGTTCTACATAATCTAATCTAATTACAATTTCACAGCCCTTTGGGTTGTGTCGAATACTATTTTGTACCAAGTTGCTTATTGCTCGTGTTATAAGCCGTTCGTCACAATCTATCCAAAACTGCTCTACGAATGAAGAAACTTCAAGATTAATAGAATATTTTTCAGGAATACCTTCATTCAATAATTCAGCCACATAACTACGTAACAAAGCCGAAAAACGAATTTTTGTTTTGTTTAACGGTTGCATAGAATATTCTAACTGTGATACCAAATTCAGATCTTGTACTAATTCTTTTATTTTCATACTCTGTTTGCGAATAATCACTGCTTCGTTATGAATTAAACTTTCTCCCTCTGTTTCATCTGAAATCCGTTGTGCATATCCCATTATCATCGAAAGAGGGGTTCGTATATCATGAGAAACTCCACTTATCCAATTTGCTCTGGCTTGATTTTGCCTATCTAAAATAATCGCCGCTCGATTTACCCCTTCTGCAATTTCTGCCAGTTCGCCATCAACAGAAATCGAAACCGACTTTCCATCTGAAAGGTTTTTAATTGCAGCGATTATTGGTTCTGTAGTTTTTATGATTTTTCTCTTTGATAAGAAATATGCTATAAATAAAAGAAATATATCCAAACAAAACATAATTAAAATGAAAATAGGTAGTTTTCTTATCGCATCAAGAGAAAAATAATTGCTTGTAATCTTTGTATAACTATCTTCTGGATACCCTAAAACCATAATCCCGCCCTCACATTCCCAAGTAAAAACTGGATAGTCCTGGATATATCCTTTTGCAAATACTGCAACATCTTTTATCTTATAAGTATTCGGAACCTTTTTCGGTTTATTGTGCGACCATGTTACTACTCCATCCTCATTCAGAAAAAAGGCCCAAATATTGTTATGGGTTAATTTTTCTGCAACTTTGCTTGAAATATCTGTTCCATCAAAAGAAGAAACTGTTTCTTCTAGCATAGTCTGCGGTGATTCTGAACCATAATCTTTATGCATGATATTATAAAATGTCCATCCAAACATTATAGTATTTAAAAATATCAAGGCAAAAATCAATCCCAAAAAAACAGACAACTGTTTTGATATATATGTCCTAAACGATTTCATTATGTTACTTCCTTGTATTTAATTTGTATCCAAGTCCTTTTATTGTAATCAACGATACAGGTTTTGACGGATCCTCTTCGATTTTTTCTCGAATTCTTCGAATGTGTGCATTTAAACTATTCTCAAAGCCAAATGGATTATCTCCCCACAGTGCTTCACACAAAACGTCTACAGTAACAATCTTTCCTTCATTTCTAGCAAGTGTTTCCAATAAAATATGTTCCTTAGCTGTTAAAGAGAGAATTTCACCATTTTTATTTATTTCTGCACGTCCAAAATCTATAATACACCCATCTAATGAAACTGTTAATGCCTCTCCTTTATAGCATCGCCTTAAAACTGCATATGTGCGGAACAACAGTTCCTGTGGCATAAACGGTTTCACTATATAGTCATCTGCTCCTAATCCCAAACCAGATAATTTAGCAGTAGCCTCATCTTTTGCAGTCAAAAAAATCACTGGTACGTCTGTAAATTTCCGTAATTGTTGCATTAAACTGAATCCGTCTCCATCAGGTAACATAACATCAAGAAAAATCAAATCCGGTTTTTCGCTACGTGCTTTTGAAATTGCTTCTTGTACAGTACTTGCCATCACAATATAATTAAATCCATCATCAAACAAAATAGTCGTTAACATTGTCAATAGTTCGGGTTCATCATCTACCAACAACAGTTTTTTGCTTTTTAAATATGAATTGTCCATCTTACCTACCTCCTATCTATGTGCCTATTATAACACAGTTTCATATTTCTTGATCACTTTTTACAAAAAGTAAGGTAAAAGTAAGGATACGAGAATGTAAATGTCAGGTTCATAGTGTAACATATGATTAACGAAAGGAGATGTTTATATGGAATACATTATAACAACAGAAAAGTTGACAAAAAAATATAAAAATTTCACTTCAGTCAACAAAGTTTCACTTCATATCAAAAAGGGAAGTATTTATGGTTTCCTTGGGCCCAATGGTGCAGGAAAATCCACCACTATGAAAATGCTTTTAGGACTAACAGCTCCAACAAGCGGAAGTTTCCAAATTGATGGAAAACAATTTCCAAATGACCGGCTTACTATTTTGAAAAGAATTGGCTCCTTCATTGAAGCTCCATCCTTTTACGCTAACCTAACTGGTCGCGAAAATCTCGATATAATTCGCAGAATACTGGGATTACCCCAAAATGCAGTTGAAGATGCTTTAGATTTAGTTGGCTTAAGTCAGTTTGGTGATCGACTGGCAAAAAAATACTCATTAGGCATGAAACAACGTTTGGGATTAGCTGGTGCATTACTCGGGAGACCACCAATTTTAATTTTGGATGAGCCGACCAACGGTTTAGACCCTTCCGGCATCCACGAAATTCGCAATTTAATAAAATCTCTTCCTACCTTTTATGATTGTACTGTTTTAATCTCTTCCCATATGCTTTCTGAAATTGAATTGATTGCTGACGATATTGGGATTCTTAATCATGGAAGAATGCTTTTTGAAGGTAGTTTAGATGACTTAAAACAAACTGCTTTGCAATCTGGATTTGCTACTGACAATCTGGAAGATATGTTTCTTTCCATGATTGAAAACGACAATATATCTAGAAAGAAGAGGGCTCAGTTATGAAAACACTTATGATTGAACTGCGTAAAGAAAAAAGGACTGGTGTACTACCAATTCTTTTAGCCATGGGGGTTCTTGGAGCTGCTTACGCTTTTCTTAATTTCATAATTAGAAAGGATACCTTATTAAGTTTGCCGCTAGCTCCAATGGACATATTATTAACACAACTCTATGGAATGCTCATGGTTTTAAATATGTTTGGAATTATTGTTGCAACATGTATGATTTATAATATGGAATTTAAGGGTGAAGCAATCAAGAAAATGTATATGCTACCTATAAATGTTTCTTCCATGTATCTTTGCAAGTTTGTTATCTTGACAGTGTTACTTCTAATTGCTGTCTTAATACAAAACCTTGCACTACTAAAAATAGGTATTACTGATTTACCTGTAGGAACATTTAATTTGAATATGCTAATTGTATTTACTGGATATTCCTTTATTACATCCATGCCAGTACTTTCATTCATGTTATTAATTTCTTCTCACTTTGAAAATATGTGGATTTCTCTCGGGATAGGCGTTGGTGGCTTCCTAAGTGGAATGGCAATAGCCAATTCCAAATTCATATTATTTATGGTTCATCCATTTGTATTAATGTTAAAACCGGCTGTTGCACTGAATGCCTCACCTAATCCTACTGTCATAATCTTCTCTTTAATAGAAACTTTCGCTTTTCTCGGAGTTGGACTATGGCTCACCAAAAATTATCATTATGAATAGGAGGATCAAACAAATGAATTTCTCTGAATTACTAAAAATAGAATTTATGAAAGTAAAGCGCTCTAAAATTATTCCACTTATTTTTATCGCTCCTATCTTGGTAATTATTTCTGGAATTGCAAACCTAAGTACTTATTTCACTCCGGAATATACAAATGCCTGGCCTGCTATGTTTATCCAAAGCGCTCTTGTTTATGCCTATTATCTACTTCCTTTTAGTATGATTGTGGTTTGTGTAATGATTGCTGGACGAGAAACACAAAACAACGGTATTTTAAAAATGCTGGCTTTACCTGTCAGCAGATACTCACTTTCTTTGGCCAAATTTTGTGTTCTTGTTTTTTACCTCTTTATGGAAATGGCTGTTTTTATGGTCGTTTTTATTATCGCAGGTCTTATTGCAACAGCCACTATGGGAATTACTGAAACACTACCAATACTATACTTACTAAAATGGTGTATTGGACTTTTCCTTACTATGCTTCCATGTGTAGCAACTATGTGGGCAATTACGGTTTTATTTGAAAAACCACTGCTTTCCGTTGGTTTAAATCTATTACTTATAATTCCTGGTATCTTAGTTGCAAATACCCCACTGTGGATTGTTTATCCTTACTGTTACAGTGGATATCTTGTATCTTGTTCATTACATGACTTTACAGCGGTTTCTTCTGACTCTACATTTGAACTCATGCCATTCTTGCCATGTGCAATAATTGTATTTGTACTTGTTTTGGCTGTATCTATTAAAGCTTTTGGGAAAAAAGAAATGAGGTAATTAAGTATGAAAAAAAAGAAAGTCAAAATTCTTAGTATATGCGCATTTGTTTTTAGCCTGCTCCCTCTTGCAACACTTATTCCTACATTCCTTGGTATAACACTCACAAATGGAATACAAACTGCATGGGCAGGTGCAAATATCTTATTTATTCTAGTCGGTTTAGTACTTTCTATTATTTGTGTGCGTCATGCAGAAAACAGGAGAGTATTAAACATTCTTTCAACAATAATCAGCATTTTCTGGTTATTGTTAATGACCGGAATTATCGCTTTCGCAGTACTACTTACGTTTAAATCATAAGGCAACATGTTCCTCTGAAATTATTATTACACTAGGAGGTGTATTTTTGAAAAAAATACTTCTTATAGACGATAATATCAACTTTTTAAAACCGTTGTCCAATTTGCTTCAGAAAAATTTTGATGTATATATGGCAACTGGCGTAAAAGAAGCAATACAAATTCTTGAATCAATTCATATAGATATGATTTGTTCTGACTATTTTATGGGCGATGGAACGGGATTGGATATCATAAAAAAAGTAAATTCTCTAAATATCTGCATTCCTTTCATTATTCTATCCGGTCTCGAAGATCCAGAACTTATTCAGGAAGTAGAATCATGCCATGCAATATTTTTGAATAAAACAAATCCTGAATTGCTATCAAAACTCTGTACTATTGGATATTCTGAATAAAATAATTTTAAACGCTTCCACGTAGGAGATGAGTCAACGATAATAATTTCTGAATATAAAAAGAGGGCTTTATGAACAGTAAAATCCTATCAAAATCTTCAAACAATTGCAAAAGTTGGTTTATTTGTGTATTTCAGCATACTAGTTCTTTTATCAGTTTATCTCGTACCTATATCATAGGAAAAAGATGTATGATTCGGAAGTAGAGATTTACTCTACTTCCTTTTTGCCTATAATGGTAAATAAATTATATTTCGATAATTTTACGCCTCTAGCTCTGCTTTTATAACAATCCGGATATTTGCTTTTGCACTACAAGTAGACAATATAATTTCATTTCCCTCTTTCTCCTCAGTGTTTCCTTTTTCTACCTGATAAATTTCACTATCCGCTGGCACCTGCTCACAAGCCGTAATCTGATATTTCAGAATCCTTTTATCCGGTAAATAAACCTCCATACCCGTGTTCTCCTGAAAAAAATCAATGTCCTGATAATTTCTCAGCACATGGAACATACTGCCATCTTTCATGTTATGCCCATAAATAATATTCTTACGATCCGAGAAATCCCGTTCATTTCGGTAATCCAGAAAAATACTTCCTGCAATGTTGTAAGTCTTTTGTACGGTATGGTTTAAATAATAGGAATTATCTTCCCCTCTCACCACAGGATATTCCAATACACCAGGGATCCGAAGCCATGCTACAATATCCGGATTGATTGCCTGCAAAGCCGCAAAATCCACCATTACAGTTTCTTCTTGTGTTTCTCCCTTCTTGTCATCATCTGCAATATTGGGTTTCACATTTTCCGGCTCTCTTGTACTTTTCTCTACTTTTACATATTCTTGCAACTGTTCATATTCCTGTTCTGCTTTTTGGTATTCACTGACAATCTGATAAATCCAAATGCCTGCTGCCAGCAGGATCACACTTAATATTCCAAGTAAAACATATTCTTTTTTCATCTGCTTACCTCCAACGTAAAAAAAGCGGCAGCATACCAAAACTGATATACTACCGCCTACACTTATGTTTCTTATTTTCTTAAATTACAGCAATCCAGTGGATTTGGATTGATATGCTGTTTCCAATATTCATAATGTTCTGTGACATCTTCACAGACCGTCAACGGAAGATGAATTTTTTCCAATATTCTGATTTTTTCTTCCAAAGGCAAATGCCAGTACCCACTCTGACGTAAAATATATTTCTGATAGTCCAAATCCGGAAACCACTTTTTAATCCACCCATTTACCCGGAGAAATTCCACCAAAACTTTATTTACCGGCAGGTTGTTTAAATAATCAAAGTCCAAATATTCTTCTATGAGAGGACTTAAACGCAACGCAACATCAAAACCCTCCTCCTGTAATTTTAGCAATGCCTTTAACCGCTTTGAAGGACTACTGGCATTTTCATAGCCAAGCGCCTTTTTATCATCAAAGCAGGTAATGGTAATCTGGATATGTGCCAGTTTCGGATCATAAAGTTTCCGGTATCTTCCTTCTCCTACCAGATGGGATTTTGTCACAATCAAGTATCCAATACCATATTCATTTAACTGTTCTATGGTTTGATAGGTAACCTGTTCCCGACGTTCCACCGGCTGAAAGCAATCTGTCATGCCGCCAAGTCTTAAAATGGTTCCCGGCGGCACCTTTTCCAATCTTCTCCTGATTTTTTGGCTGTCTGCCACTCTTGGATTTTCTGCATCCCAAAGTCCCCGAAAATCCAGCAGGCTTCGTGCATAACAGTAAGAACAATTATGCATACAGCCACAGCCATAAGTATCCAGTCTGGTTGGATATTTGCATTTTTCCGCTTCATTCCCGCTTACGCTTTTATAAAAACTTTTAAATTCTTTTCTTTCGCTTCCGCATCACCTTTCCTTTCGCTTGCGGGGTTCGGTACCGCCCCGAAATCTTCTGGTAAAGCATCCAGAAATGTTCTTTACACCACCCCGCAGGCCTAGTGTCTATCATTTCCAAATACGATTTATCTCTTTGTGCGTCTGATTCTCCAAAGGACAATACTAATACCAAGAATTGCCACTACCGCAATGCCAATTGGCAGCAGAAGCATCGTCTGATCTCCCGTTTTTACCTCTTCTGTTTTTTCTGGTGTCTGTGGAAGTTTCTTGTTCTGAATTTCTTTTACCATTTCTATCACTTTGGTTTTCGCGTCCACATAACTGAATGTAACCTCATAAGTTTCCGTAGATTTTTCATATCCATCCAATGGTTTTGTTTCTGATAGTACATATGTAATCGGTGCTACCGGCTTACCATCTTTGTAAGTGGCAATCGGCAGCAGTTCACTGGTTGCAACACCGTCTTTGTCTGTCGTGAGTTTTCCAACCACTTCCTCTGTTTCTTTGTTTTTCAATTCAAATTCTACATTGGCAAGTGGTGTCTGATCTTCGGCATCTGTTTTCTTAATCACCAACTGTCCCATTGGTACTTCATCTTTCATGGAAACTTTCTGAATTTCTCCAGTTTCCTCTACCGTAAATTCTACATCTTCTGCAATCAAAAATCCTTCCGGAGCGGCTTCTTCATGAAGGACATATGTTTTCCCCGGCTGCAGATATTCGATACGGTATGGTTCTTTGGTAGAGGTCCATTCTTCGATGATATTTCCCTCTTCGTCCAGAACCTGTAATTTTGCTCCTTCGATTTCCTGTTCCCCGGTAATATCCGTCTTCGTGATTTCCACCTTTGTATGATCATCCTTCATGGAAACTTTCTGGATCTCCCCGGTTTCCTCTACGGTAAATTCTACATCTTCTGCTTTCACATATCCATTTTCTATTGGAGCCTGTTCCTCATGCAGGATATATTTACCTGGTTTCAACGCATAAATAAGATGTGATTCTTTGGCAGAAGTCCATTCTTCCACCACATTTCCTTCTGCATCTAAAATCTGTAACTTGGCACCCTCGATTTCCTTTTCTCCGGTAATATCTGTTTTTGTAATTTCTACTTTGGTCGGTTGGTTTTCTACCTCTTTTTGTATAGAAATGACTTCCAGTTTGGGATCTGTATAAGAAGCATCAATTTCAATCTTCTCTTCGTATGGAAGATAGCCTGGCAGTCCTTCCAGTTCCCTCAGATAATATTTTCCGTGTGGAATAGTATCCGAATACTTCAGTTTACCTTCTTTATCTGTTTTTTCAACTGCTACCAGCTCATCTTTTTTCACCACAACGTTTCCTGCCGCATTTACAATGTCTTCTCCTGCATACAGACCAAATGAAACTCCTTCCAGTGGCTCTTTCGTAGCTTCTGATTTTTTCAGTACCTCAATTTCCACTTTCTGACGCTGGTTCTTGATTTCCTTTGTCACATAATCAACCGCTACCTCTTGTCCCTGATAGGTAATCTCAAAATCCTGCTCTTTTGGATCCAGTACAAAAGAAGTTCCTGTTTTTGTCTCTTTGATATAAAATTTTCCAATCGGAAGGTTATTTAAAGTTCCTTTTCCTTTTTCATCCGTTACAATCTTTCCAACCAATGCGTCTTTTTCAAAACGTATGATACGGTTACCCTCGCTGTCCATTTGGCCATCTGGTGAGTAAATAGTTTCCCTTGCATAAATAGAGAATTCTGCCCCTGCAAGTCCCTGTTCCTCATAGGAAAACGCATATCCTTTTTCTGTTTCCATAACCTCTTCTCCCGTAAACAGGGTGGATACTTGGTTTACTGCTTTCGCCAGACCATTCTTTAATTTTGTCAGTATCTGGTCCGTTATTTTTTCAGCACCAACCAGCATTTCTCCCGTTTTCTGGATTGTCAGACTGCCTACCGCTTCATCATTCTTTACTTCTACCACGACAATATATTTTCCGGTCTCTTCTTCCATCTCATGTGCAGTATTGCTGTCTACTTTGATGGTAATGGATTCTCTTGGTGCTTTCTCATAAGTACCTTCCGCTGTCACCTCATTTAATGGAAGAAATTCCTCTCCATTTTTTAGTGCCTGTTCAAATCCGGTCTGTACAAAATTTTCCGGGCTTTTTACCTCTTCAATCCGGTAAGTCCCCATTTTCAGTGGTTCTGGTGTTAACAGATACCCTTCCTCATTTGTTTCGAAAACATCAATGGTTTCCGGCTTTGGATACCGCACTTTCATCTTCACATATTTCTTTTTCTCCACATCATAAATTTTATAATGGGCGCTGTTCTTTAAAATCGGAAGTTCTGTCTGCGCATCTTTTTTGATGATCTTAAAATAAAACTGCATCGGGCGGTCATTAAATACACGCCATACCTGCGGTTCTCTGCTGTCTTCATCAATAGTTACCAGAAATGGCTGAATTCCTTCTACATTTTCTGGAATAGTGCTTTCAATGCACACATATTTTCCATATGGAAGTTCCGGGGAACACAAATACCCTTTTTTGTCTGTGAACATTTCTTCTGTCTGTATCTTTTCTCCGTTTTCATAATAAGATGCAGTTTTCTCTTTACTGAAATCATATCCGATAAAGTCCTGCGGTGTATACTCCGTTCCATTTGACGGTTTTAAGCTGCCATCTTTTACTTTAGAAAGTTCACGGATTAAGTACACTTTAAAGCCTGCGCCCTCCAGCAATTCCGTTTCTGTCTGGCTGCCGTCATCGCTGATCTTAATTAACTGGAACGCCTGTTTTTTTATAGTTTCTACAACCGTCACGTTTTTCTGCACGATTTCCACATCTTGTCCTTCATACGCAAGTTCTACCGGATATTTGGTTTGATCCAATAGATATGCGTTCGAAGGCGGCGGTGAAATTTCCTGTACATAATATTTTCCAAGATATAAATCTTCAAAATTTAGGACTCCCTTTTCTATCGTTCCCTGCACGACTAACTGATCTTTTTTATAAAGGAGCCCTGTCTTTCCATTTGGATGCTGGATATCTTCTGCCGCATACAATCCATAGACTGCTCCGTTTAAGTCCCCGTCTCCCTGACTTACTGAGTCTTGTGTATCTTTGTCTATTTTCTTGATATGAACTTCTCCACGTACCTCTTTATTCTGAAAGGTGTGTGTAAAAGTGTAGGTATAGGTTGTGTCGTTTTTATATTCATAAAAGAATTCATAACTGTCATTACCTTTAAAATACAAGGATGGAGCCTGTATTTCTTTTACCGCATAGTGGAAGCCGATTGGGATATCTGCAGTAAAGAGAGCCTTCCCATTTCCCCCAGACTCTGCTTTCTGAATCAGGGTTCCCTTTGTAACCAGCACTGAACCGTCTGCACCGGTAATGTCTTCATTCGCATACAGACCAAAAATTGCCCCTTTTAAGGCGGCATCATCGTTGCTGGATTGTTTCAGCACTTCCACAGACACCTTTGGTCTGGCATTTTCATATTGTGTTTCTTCCTCAACCACTTCTACTGTCTGTCCTGCATAAGAAAGAGTTACCATATGGGTACGCTCTTCCTCTGTCTTACCTATAGTCAAGGAATCAGGTGCCTGCTGTTCTACAACTTTATACGTTCCAAGATAAAGCATATCCGAAGAACAACTTCCATCTTCCTTTGTTTCCAGTTCAGCCGCTAAATCTCCTGCCTGATAGATCTTCGTCTGCTTATCCTGACTGTAGATGTCTTCTGCTGCATAAATTTTATATTTTGCTCCTGCAAATGCGGTATTGGTGTAAAGGAACTGAAGGTTTCCTTCTTCTCCGGATACCCCAGTCAGTTTTTCTCCTTGTTTATGTACAACAATTTTCCCTTTCTGTTCCTCATTTTTCACCGTCACTGTCTGTGTTTCTGCCACTTCCAGATTAACATTGTAAGCAGTTGTATTCAGTTTATATCCTTTCGGTGCAGTGATTTCCTTAATATATATGGTATCCTGTGTCTTTGTCAGTTCTGCTTTTGTTGCCCCTTTTTCATCAGTAGGCGGCATCTCCAGTATTAAATCTGTACAAGCCGGATCCCGATAAATCCCAAAAACAGCCCCTGCAAGTTTTACGCTGCTTTTTGCATCTTCCTTGATGACTTCAATCCAGGAAATATCCATCCATTGAATAGAAAATGAAACTTTTGCACTTGGCTCTTCATAAAAATCCCCGTAACCAACATCCTGGTTGCCAGAACCGGTAGAAACCACCAGTGTTTTCCATTGGGCTCCTACCTGTCCGCCTAAATCTCCGCTGTTCCATGTACCATGTACGGTTTTTTCTGCGGTAAAGTAAAAAGTCGTACCGCCATAAATTTGAATGGAACCGCCTTTTTGTTCTTTTCCGGCAGTATCATGATAAGTTACACCTTCCGGTAACGGCAGTGTAATATAATTTCTATGATCTCCATTCAATGTGATATTCTTTGTTTTCTGCACAGCCCCTTCCAAAAAGGCTGTTTCCTTTGTCGAAGAAAGACTGATGGCAGCGCTTGGCGGTGCCTCCTGACCACAAAGATAATTGATGTATTCCATGACACCATAACGCTTTAGTCCGTCCTGCGTGCAGCCCACAAATGCCACCTCCGCTCCGCCGTAACAATAACTTGCTGCTAAATGTGTCAGGACATATTTCACGTCGTTGCTGTAGTTTTTTAAATATTCTCCGGTAAGATCACCCGGTCCGCCGTATCCATAATATAAAACTTTCTGCAAATTCAAGTTACTTTCATAAATCTCTGCCACATAATCGGAAGAAGGCGGGGATTGTAAATTTGATTCCAGGCAATATGCAATCCTATCATTGACATAGAAGTAACAGGTACTATAAGAACCAAGATCACTAGGATACTGGATGCGGTCTCCTTTTATCAAGGAAGCCTTTTCCCTTGCCTGCTCCATGGAGGACGGGACAACGGAAAATAGGACACCCTCTTCTTCTTTCAGCGCACTGGTATCAAGATTGGCACCGTCGGGTTCTGCATCTTCTTCCCCGTTTTTTTGCTCTTTCTTTTGTTTCTTGTCCTTTCGAGGGCTTTCTCCTTCTTTTCCCTTTTCCTTTACAATGATTTTCCTTGTAATCTCATAAGTTTCACCGGAAGGTTTTTGGACCTGGTAAATACAGTCATAGGTTCCGGGCCGGTCCGCATCAAACAATTTTCCCTCCTTATCTGCAGATAACACAAAAGAAATCTTTTCACCGTCTTTTACTGTAATCCCTTTAAAATCAGAAGCCGGATCAAACATTTCCCCTTGTTGTATTGTAATATCCTCTGCCTGTGTTTCCGCTTTATTCTCTGACTGTTCTAAAGGTGCTGCCATCGCACTGCCTGTTCCTACAAAAAGGGAGGAACACCCTAATAAGACCGCCAAAAATCCTGCTGTACATCGTTTTTTCCATGTTTTTCTCAATAAACGCTCTCTCCTTTCATTTGTTTGCTCTTTTTAATGGGCAGTTTCTTTTTCGGGAATCTGTCTGCCTGGCGAAACTGCCCCTCTTCCCGCTTTCTCTTTAAGGTTTATCCCGAATCACGACACTCACTCCTTTCTCATGGCTCTTTAAACCATGCAAAAAAGGAACTGCCTTTGCAATTCCTCTTTTGCACATTCTAAAGATCAATCACGTTTTTCTTTCTCTGATTTCCTTTGTCAGCCAGTCATCAATTCCTTTTTCATGCTCTGCCCATAAACCATCTTCGTCTAAATCCCATTGGTTACGGTTGCAGGATAAAGCTAATTCTTCACACACACGATAGGTATGGTTACAGCCTTTTCGTATGGTATCCCGCTTTAATCTCTTTTTGGGACATTCAAAACCTGTATCTCCTGCTTCTCTCTTATCCTCACATTCTTTACAAATCTCACTATATTTTTGGTCGCAGATTAGGCGGAGCTGTTTATCCATATCATAAACTTCTTCCACATGTGTCAGTCCACGCTCCTTTAACACTTTCAAAACCTCATATAAATCTCTCCAGTTCCCAATTCCCGGATTACCAAGAAAGGTTTTTTTGGATACCTGATGGGCGATCTCTGCTTTTAAAATCCCTTCCGTCACAAAAATCTCACTTCCCTCTGCCTTTCCGGATATTCCTACCATGCTGCTGATCCCACAGCCTTTTTTCTGTTTCGCACTGGACAGCCATACATATTTATTTTTTCCCTTTGGGTGATCCAAACGTATCTGAAATCCTGCCAGATATCCCTCCACGGTATAAACCGGACAAAGATATCCACGGTTTCCTTCATAAAAATTCAGATCCCAGTTTCCTTGCCAATTGACATAAAATCCAGGAACCCCTTCTAAACGGAACCCCTCCTTTATCAATCTTCTGGCAATCTGTTGGGAGTCCTCCTCACTGATGCTTTTATATCCCTTTTCTTCCATACGCTTAATAATCTCCCGATCTGCACCTCTCCTTTCTAAATCCTTCTTGTGTTCTTCTTTTAATTTCAGATAAGACAGCATTTTTTTATAAACCTGATGTCGTTGTTCGATATCCACCGGTTCTGCCATATGTTCTTTCTGTTTTCTTGCCTGCTTTTTTATCCCCTGGCTCTCTTGCTGCATCGCTTTCCTTGTCTTTTTCTTTCTTCCGGGTTCCTCCTGTTTCCTTTTATAAATTTCCCGATATGCTTTCTTATACCGATCTTTCCCCGTCAAATGACAAAGTTCCGCATAAAGTGTCAACATATTATGGCCGGTTCCACAATCAAAGCAATGAAAGACGTTCATGATTTTTCCGTCTGCACAGACACAAATACTCGCCTTTCCCCTTGCATCACCACAAAACGGGCAGACAACATTCGCTGCATTCAACGTGTCTTTTACCTGATATCCATTTTTACAGTTTTCTAAAAATTCCATATCCAGCATCTTTGCTACATCAAAAATTGTAAACGGGGCAACCGGAACATCTTCTGTATGCTTTCTTTTTTCCATACCTTTTAACCTTTCTGGAACGATCCCCTTATAAAAACGGAAAAGGCATGCCCTGCACGCCTCTTCCTTATCCTGAAATGATTTATCCTTTCATTTTCTAAGCCGCTTTTTGCTCACAGTTTTCTACTAAAAGCTGCGCAGCTTCCTTGATTCTAAAATCAGAGCCTCTGTATTCATTCGCAAACCATTGTAACTGCCGATAGCCTGTTTCTGTTTGCAGCATCTCGCCAAACGGTTTTCCTTCAAACAGTGCATACGGACAGATTACTTTTTTGGCTTCTTCAACGGTCAGTGGTTTCTTTTCCGCTTCACTTTCCATATCTCTTTGCAGTTGCAAAAAGAAATCATCTTCATCTGCTTCTTCAAAAGGCACTTCTTCCTTCACCTCTTCAAATTGCTCTTGTAAATCAGAAGAAACTGGTTCTTCTTTTCTATCCTCTTCTTTATCAACTGCCTGAGTTCCTTCATCTGCTACTCTTTCACTGCTTTTTGTTTCCGATTTCATAGAAGGTTCTGTCTGCTGGTTTGAAAAATCCAAGAGGTTCATCTGTCCTAAATGCTCCTCCACCTCTTCCTTTTTGTCTTTTAAAGCTACCTGTGTTTCTTCTTTCTTCTGTATTTCTTTTTCCGATCTTTTCGAAGTTGTTTCCTCTTTTACCAATTCCCGCTCCATTTTTTCTGTTTCGAAATCTTCCGGGAAAGAATGTTCCGGAGAATTTTCTTCCTCTGAAAAGTCAGACGGATTTTCTTTAAATGCTTCTGTTTCTTTCGCTACCGGTTGGTTGGCTGCCTCCGACTCCTGAAAAGATGGCTCTTCTGACAGTTTTTCCTCAGATACTTTTACCTCTCCATCTCTTTCTTCCGTTTGCTCTTCTTTCAAAAAATCAGCAGGATCCGGAAGGTCATCATCTGTCAGAACATCAGATTTCGCTTTTTTACTTTCTTGCACAGGAGTTTTCGATAAAGGACTGTCTGCTATGATATCCGCCCCTTTCGAATCCGGTTTTTGCACCTTTGCTGGCAATTCGGATTTTTTCCCTTGTGTGTTTCCTCTATCCGGACCATTTGGAGTCCCTTTCATATCCGGATCTTCTGTTTCCTGCTTCATACGGAACTTATATAAGAAGAAATACTTAAATCCATATGTCCATGCTGCTCCTTTTGCCTTTGCCGGGGAATCCAGATGGTCTCCCACCAGTTGAATGCTTACCCGTTCTTTTTCCTCCGGACAATCTGCATTCACAATAAAAAATGTAAGTTTTGCCGTATAAATCCAACTGGCATCTACTTTACTGTAAGCAGCATCTGTTTCCTCCAACTCCTGTAAGCAGATATGGTGCTTTGTAAATGCCGGATTTAACAGTTCAAAAATATCATCAATCTTGACAAAATCATAATCTACTTCATCTGAGTAATGTTTCTTCAATAACTTTGGCATTTCATTAGAAATCGCAATCAGTTTTTGCTGTAAATTCATTGTTTCTTTATTTTCCATCCTTTGTCCTCCTCTTCTGTTTGTTAGGCTGCCTGTTTCTGTTCTGCCATAACATTGTAATACCAGATATTTCTTGCTCCTACCTGATAAATTTCTTCTACGTCCCACACCTTATGTGCGCCGTATTTTTCTTTCAGATGTTTTTTTTCCTGTCCCGATACCTCAGCAATCGGGTATTTCCCACTTGTATTTTTTAACACTTCTGCATCGATATGAAAATATTCAAATACACCATGTTTTCCTCTTACAACTACAAGAACTGTATGATGCACGTTTTCCAGCGCATTTCGCAGTGTCCGGATTTTTTCAATTCGCTCCGACTGCTTTTTCAGCAAAATTTTTGCTCGGGTATTTACTTCTTCCTCAAAAATCTGCCTCATAATTTCCCGGTGCTGCAATTCTTTTGCCCAAGTTCTTCCAAATTTTCGGATCACAGATTTCCCGTTTCTTAAATATCGAAAATACAGCCGATTATCAAACACATACGTTTCCCCATCAAACGCAAAGTCTGGTTGAGGTATCGGCTGCCCCATTACAGATGTTTTTCCAAAAATCACATCTCCTGCAGCTTTTTCAATCACCTCTCTGTATTTCCACGCAAGTGCTGCCCGTTCCACTGGGGTAACTGAAATCTCTTTCCTTTCTTTGTCCAGTTTCTTTTGTGCATATTCCTGAACCTTACGTTCCAGACTGTGCATGCACCCCCGTTGAAAACGGAATGTTCTTCCTTCTGGAATATTTAATAAGGCTCGCAGGGAATAAGATACGTCTGTAAATTCAAATGTCTTCTGATTAAAAATCCCAACAAAATCCATCCCCTGATACAAACGGCTGGAGCTGTTACGCATGTTCACTCCCCGGTACACAAAAGTAAATTCCTGATTGGAAACCTTGGTAAACACTGCGTCTTCTGTCAGAAGTGCCCCTTGATTTTTTCTTCTGAGCCATTTAAAAAAACGTTTTGCAAATCCATTCCCTTTCGCCCATTTTGGTACATTTCTCATATTCTTTTTCTCCTTTTCTTCTTTTTTATACAAATGGAAGACAATAGGAAGATGCCCAATATCGTATCTTTTCCATTGCCTGCTCCTTTTTACACTCTACCCACAGCCATTCCAACAGAAATTCTGTGAGTATCTGCTGTTTTTCTTTCTTCATAGTGATAAGTTCCAGCCAAAATGCTTTCATAAAGCCATCTTTTTCAGAACCTGTAAGTTGTCTTAAAATGATTTCCAATTGCTTTTCCGGTTTTCCTTCTATCTTGGTAGCTCTGAAAATACGCTTTCTGCTGCATTTTGGAAGTATTACCGGATGTGCAAATGCTTCTCTCGCCATATCCACTGCCCACAGTTCTTCCTCTTCCCATGGTGTGAACATTGACAAACGGTAAATCCAGTGGGTAACCAGATAGGTCATATTTTTACGGACACTTCCACCACACCTTTGTAAATCAGAAAACGTTTTCTGTATTCCCGCCTTTTCATTTCCTACATTTTTAGCTATAATCTCCTCAGCAATAAAAACCAGCATTTTTGCATAATAAATGCCAAGTTCTTTCTTCTCTTTTTTATAACTCATACTTTTCTCCTATATACATGGCAGACAAAACGGTAGCTCTCTGATCCAGGAAAGGTTTGGATTTTCCTTTCCTACTTTCTGAAGCCATTCCATTGCAACTCTGGTAAAATTCTGCTGCAAAGTACGGTGTTCCTTCTGAAGTTTTAAAAGGAACTCCTGATATCTGTTTTCTGCATCTTGTTCCAGATATACGGAAAAAACAGCGGCTACCTCCTGTGCATTTACTTCGTTTAACAGGGGATATGTGCTTGTTTTTTCCCTTCTTTCTTCCAATACTGGAAAGGTTATATCCTGTTCAAAAATTTCTTTTGCAAGCATGACAGACGCTTCATTTCTTTCATCCATTGCGGTAAAGTCTGATAATACCTTTATCCAACTTAGACACAAAAATGTAAATCTGTCACAAATCGCTTTTTCCCATTTTCCCATTTCCTTCAAAAGTTCTTTTTCCTTTAAGGAAATGCACAAAGTATTCAAATAATTTCCTACCAAAAGAGTTTCTATGGTCTGCCCATTCCATTTTGTTTCCATTCAACTTCTCTCCTATCTGCTGCCGGCTCTTAATATACAAGCTCACCTGGGATGTCGTATTCCCGCCACTTCATACTTAGGCATTTGGCAACTTTTTCTTCCAGTTCTACCATGGATCTGCCAGATACCCCTTTGCTTTGTGCCAGAAAAAGAATTTCTCCAATCCCACAATATACTTCATATGCCGTACACGGTACATCACCAAAAGTCGCTTTAAAGCGATCTACAATCTCCGCAACATTTTTCTTTCCAAATCCCTGCTTTGTCATAATTCCAATCATGGTATTGACCGGATACTCAATAGAAATCGCACATAGTTTTTCCACGGTTCCTTTCAATGCACTTTTATAGCATTCAAAGGTTGAAAGCAGATTTTCTGTAAACTGTTGAAATTCTACAAAATTGTTATGCCGCATACGCATATCTGTTCCAAGTGCAATCTTCCGTTTTCCTTCCATCAGGCTGTAGAAAATATTGGCACCAGACGCCGCTACGTCAGAAGACGTAATTCGTATAGTCGCTGTCAGTTTTTCCTTTACCTGTTTTCCATACTTTTCCATGATTTCTGCATACACTTCCTCTAAGCGCTGATCTTCGATTTGCCAAATAGCCGATACCATTGTCTGATCTGCATAGCCTTCTAAAAAAGTACTTTTTTTATACTCACCCCGAATATAAACACTGGCAAGCATAAATACCTCCGGCAAAGGATAGACCTGATATCCGTTTTTCTCTGCAGAATGTACTGCCCGTACCTTTCCTTCCGAAATACGAAGCAATGCTTTTCCTTTCGCAACCTTCAAACATTGGTTTAATATTTCTGCAAGTACTGCTGGCTCTACACTGGACAATGCTGCACCGCTGATCCTTGCTCTGCTTTCTAATGTAGCAATCGCAGAACTTCCTAACTGATATGCTTCTTCCTGGTCCGTTTTCAGCAAAAGGTGGGAATGTTTTTTTGTATCTGTCAGCACTTCCATGCAGGTACATTCCGCTTCACTTTTAGGATTGTCTAATACTTGACCGATTTCATATATGCGAAGGTCTTTGCTTGGAACTTCAAACCAGTCTGCACGCTTTTCAACCTGTTCCAGATATTGATGCAATTCTACTTCCTTAGAAAATGCTTTTGAGAAACCATCTGCAAAATATCTTCCAGTAGGTGTAAGGTGCAGTTTTAAGCAAATCTTCCATCCACCGTCTACGATTTGAAACTGATAACCTTCCCGTTTCATCTGTTCCATTTCCTCCTTACTTGGCAGACTCCCTTCCCAAAGAATACTTGTCTGCATACATTCTCCTCCTTCCTTTTGGCAGATATACAGAAACTTTTATATTTCTTGTTTTCTGCTGGTTTCTTGATTGTTGTACATTATTTCTCTGACACATTCCTCTTCTCCTTCCTCTTTGGTTTTTGCATGCTTTCCTCCTTTCACGCACAAAAAAAGACACAAAAAAGAGCCATTGTCTTTTTGTGTCTGTCGATCTATGCGTTTTAAAACAGTTGTTAAAAGTTCTCTTCCAGAAATAAATCCGGAATAAAATTTGACTTATGGAAACTTTTTTATATTTCCACATAAAATGAAGTCATTTAAAGATTAGCACAACATATAGTATATGTCAATCTTTACATTCATATATTTAGTGATAAATACAATTTTTCTTCTGTACGCACTTCCTTATTTCAATCAGGAGCAGACACATTTGGTATCTGCCCCTCCCTTTCCAATCAGTTATTCTTCTTTTGGCGTTTCTGCCAAAATCGGAACCACACATTTTGCAAGGCTTCGTCCTTTTTCATCTTCTTCTGCCACAAAGGATACCTCCATATTGTTCTTCAAGGTCTTGAAACCTTCTGACTGGATTTCACTGTAATGTACAAAGTAATCAACACCATCTGCGTCTACAAGGAAACCATATCCTCTCTTTGCACTAAACCATTTTACAGTTCCTTTCATTTCTTTTCCTGCCATATACATCTCTCCTTTTCTAAATTATTTCGTGCATGGCGACACGAGAGGAAGAGTGTGGGTTCGAACCACACTTTTTTCACCGTTCTTCCTGCTGAATTTCTTCCATTCCATAGAAAATTTCATATCTGCACTCTTTTACTTGTTCTGTCTTTCCCTGTATCTGCTCCATTTTTTTGAAATAGAAGCGGTAATTTTTCCCCACTATAAAATTCTTTTCTTTCGGTATCCAAATACGGATCATTTTTCCTTCTTTATCCTGAATTGTTACCTGATAATTCCTTCCCGGATAATGTTTTCCTTTTATCGCAAAGATCCGTGCTTCCAACATTTCATAGTTCCCGGTTCTCCCAATCTTTAAAAATCGAAAAATCTGCCAGAAAGAAAACACCGCCAAAATCCAAGTCAAGATTAAAAAACCTGCTTCGTCAAACTGCAGTCCCATATATGTGCCAACCACAGCAATAAAAAAAGAGAAAAGGCCTGCTTTGCACATTTTCTCCCGAAATAGAAAAGGAATGTCCCCCATTCCTTCTGATTTTTTGATCACGTATTGCATCATGTTTTCCAAACGATGCCTCCATCTTTTTTGCATATCCATCTCCATTTCTTTTTTATATTTCCAAAACTAGAAAAATAAACATAGAACAATTTTAGGTAGCAGATAAAAAAGAAAGCCGGCAAATGCCGGTCCTAGTATGTGTTTCTTAGGTTTCTGTTTCCAAACTGTCTGTTTTTTTGTCCCAATAATCCGCACTTTTCCAGGTACCAGCCACCTCAACTTTAAATAAAATTTTCGGAATGCCTCTTTCTCATACCCAAAAGAACGCACTTGGAAAACAAGGGTATCTCTCTCTTTTTTATCAAGTAAAATAAAACTTTCCTGTTCTTCCTCCTTCATTTTTCGGATTACAATATAAAATTCTGGAATTCCCTTACGGCTTCCTTCTACAATTTTTTCCATTTCCCTGTAAAAAATCCGACAGATTTCATAATGTTCGTTTTTCTGTGGCTGTCGGATTACTAAGCAGTCCTCTTCCAGTTTCATATAACAGCCTTTCGTCTGCATGATCCTTCCATTTGCGTCCAGCGCTTCCCTGACCAGATAAAATCCCCAACTCATAAGAAGCAGGAATACGCAGATACTTTCCCAAAGGCAATGGGAAAAAAGCAGGAAAAGTCCAAGAAATCCAGAAACTCCCAAACAGATTCCTGCTTTTATCAGACATTTTTCTTTATAGTCCAGAAGCCGATACATATCGTGTTCCGTGGCTTTTAATATCATGCGATTCTGTTTCTCCTTTCGGCTTGCCTTTTTGTTCTCTTTTTTCCATCTCTTTTCGTTCTTCCAACAGTTCATTGGCTAAGCGTATGGTTTCCATGCAGCGATATGTACTAAACATGGCAACATGTGTTTCCTTCTCCGGAAGCGCCAGTTTCCCACTTAGCCAATGATACGTACTGTTTTTTGTCATATATCCCTGTGTCCAAATTTCCCTTAATGCACGGTGTGCCTGTATCCGAAGGTTTCGAAGTTCCCCATCTGCCATAGTCCCAAGCGGTCTGTTATTTTTCTGGTTTGCTGAAACATAAGCATTACACTCCGGATAGCCACTGCACACATAAAACATTGTTTCCGGGGTAAAAATTCTTTTTTCCCCATATAGATAAGAAGCCGGCCTTAAAACTGCCTTTTTCCCACAATATGGACAGATTACTTCTGAAAGTTGCTTTCTATTTTTCTTTTTCTTCATCGAATTTCCCCTTTCTGTTTTCGTCTATATCATGCATTATAAAAAATCTGGTTTTCCTGGTTCAATAGGTTTTCAAAAATTTTTTCATTTTTTAGGAGTATTTTTTTATTAACCTTGTAATAATGCCTTCTGCCACCTCAGATGTTTCATTAATTCTTGTCACAACAAATCCAATTTTATCCCGTTTCCCCGGAAGAGAAGCCATATTGCATTCATGGGCAATGGCATTTACTCCAAGATCTAAGCGGATAAAATATGTCCCCTTATAAACATCAACCACAATCCCTGAATATTTTCCCTGACGATGACATTTCTTTAAATTATCCTTATTGGTATTTTCTGTTGCTCCTTTTGCATCTACCGATACAGTCATACTCTCAGCATCTGGCATTTCTATTTTATTCACACAGACAAGTACCAGATCTCCTACCTGAAATTTCTCCGTTGCATCTGGCATCCACTCCCAAGCCATATCTCTTGCACGTACAGAACATTCTACACCAAATACTTCCAGCCGGACCGCTTTTGGCGCTACCGCAATCACTCTGGCTTCCACAATCCTTCCCGGATAAACCATTGGCTGCTCCTCTTCATTTTCTGTAAAATAGAAAATCTGTCGTTTCCGCAGCATCGCATCTTTTCGGGATGCCACTACGCTTCTGGAAGCCTCATCTAAATCTTTGATAATAAAATCAATATCTGCCCCAAGCATATTATTAGCAATCCTTACCTGGCGGTTCAATGTATCCGCATTTTCCCTTCCGTCTCCTTTTAAGTTAATCATCATTTCAGACATAGGGATTAAAATCCGGTAACCATTAAAATAAGTGACTGCTACTGTCCAGCCGCTTTCCAGTTTCTCAATACCACTTAACGGACCAGTCAGGATTTTCCGGGTTCGCTGGGCATTTAACAACTGATGCCATTTTGCCTCTTCTTTTTCCTGTGTACTTTCAATCGAAGCATCGACTTCAATCGTCAGGATTGAATTTTGTGTTACTGCTCTTGGAATTTCATTTTTTACTTCTTCTGTGATTGTTGTTTTCGTTTCTGCCATATACAGCCTCCTTTTCTTCATCAAAAAAGGCACAAAAAAACAGCCCTTTGGCTGCTTTCTGTGCCTGATTATTTACACTATCATCATAAAACATTCCGTTTTGCCTGTCAATTCCGATTGTGTTGCAATGTTATCGCAATTTCTTATTTTTGCAATCGCTTTTCAATTTTTCAACTTTTTTAAACCTTCTTCCCACCGGATACGGGAAAAATACCAGATTTTCCCCTGGATTCTCCGGCAGATTTGATTCTCCTCCAAATACTGGAAACTGCTCTGCTCTGGATTGTCTTTATCCCAGTTTGTCTTTTCATAGAATTCTTCCGGTGTATCATAAATCTCCACACACTGTTTTGCCAAGTCAGCCTTTTCTACTTCTGTTTCCCTGACGTAGATCCCAAATTCTCTTAAGAGCAATTTTAAAAAAGTATATTTTACCAGTGCATTTTTCTCCATATTCATACAGCCTTAATCTCCACCTCCATCTGTACTTTTCTGAAACAAATCTTCTACTTTGTATACAGTTGTCTGCTTTTCATTTTTCCTTACAGACTTTTTCGGCGGTTCCCCTTGTAATGTCAGAGGTTCCGATTCCTGTTCTTCCCTGCTTTCTTCTGCCTGTTTTCTTTCAAAACGCTCAACCTCTTCCCTCTCCTGCTCCAATATCTGAAACTGATTTTTTTCTGCTTCCATTTCCCGATACCATTTCGGAATATGTTCATTTGTTTTTTCCAACTTCAGATGTTTTGCATCTGGATGTTCCGTATAATCCATTTTCCGAAGTTTTAGCACTTTCTGTCCCCGGATAATCAAAAGCATCTGATCAATGGGAAAACGTAATACTTCATCAGGAAGCAGCAGCATTCTTTTTCCTACGGAAGAAGTCTCTGCGTATTCCGGCACATAATCTGTCATGCGTATAGTATAATAGCTTTTTCGCATAGATGCAACGGAAACCGTAATCTCTCCAGAACGGGAACTGTAATAAGTAGCAGTTGTCATATCATTGCACCCTAAAAATAAAGACATATCACAACCGCCAAGTATTTCTTCCCATTGTCCTTCCGGATATCGGTTCATCATCTGGGGGATATTCTGAAAGATAATACTCATGCCGATTCCCCTGCTTCGTGCGGTTGCCAATTTCTTTTTAAAATCCGGAATCACTCCGATGTTCGGAAATTCATCTAAGATAAAGCACATGGGAACCGGAAGTTTCCGATCTTCCATTCGATCTGCCAGTCTCACCAATTTGATGCTAAGAAATGAGGTAAACAGTGTTGCCAAAACATCATATGTAGAATCCTGATCTGATGTAATGCAAAAATAAGCACACTTTTGTTTTCCCGGAAGTGTCAGGTCAAAATCCGCATGACTGGTTATCTGCTGTACCAGTTTATTCTGCATAATCTGCAAACGGGTTCCAAGTCCCAATACCGCATTTCCTTTTACTTTTTCTGCCTTTGAAAAAAGCTGATATGGTCCTCTTGCCGGATGTGTTGTCGGCAGACGTTCAAAGATAGCATCTAGCATTTCTACCGATTTATTCAGCAGCAGTTTATATGCTTCTGGAAATGTTTTTTTCCCCACTGGATATTCTTCATATACATACAGGCACAGCGCTTTCAGCAAATCCATTTCTACGTTATCATAAAAATGGTCAAATTTATCAGTTGTGTTCCGGATCACGACATCAACAAACACATCTATCAGGCTTCCATCATCAATTTCCGCAAGACAGTCCCAGGCATCACTGTTTACAAGGTCTATCAGATTTAACTGTTTTACAATATATCCCTCTTCCCGCAAATATCCTGCTAAATCTTCATACAACTCTGATTTTGGATCGGTAAGATACATGGACTCTCCACGACGCACGCACTGCAATGCCATATTTCTTGCAAATGCTCTTGATTTCATACTTCCCTGGCTGCCACAGACTGCTAGATTCCTATTCAGTCTGGAATCTATCGGAAGGCTTACGTATTCTCCATTTTCTAAATCCTTTCCAAAAATAATCCCCAGAACGTCTTGTAAGTTCTGGTCTGCGTTTAAAATTTCTTTTTGTTCCTCCGGCTTCATATATCCGGCTGTACCATAGGTTCCCCTTACCGAATAATCAAAGTTCCGTTCATCTGTTTCTGAAATATCCTTTTCCTTTCCTCTCCAGATAATGAGCATACCCAAAAACAGCATACATAAAAATGCTACTACGGAACTTTGAAGTCCTGTTGCTGTTGTAAAGCCTCTCCAAATGCATACAAACGGGTTTAGTACTACAACTGAATGAGACAACCTTTCTAAAAAACCTCCAAAATAGACAGTTAATGTGGCAAGCAGAACACCAAAACCGATTTTCTTGCATCTGTCTCCCTGTTCTTTTTTCTCTTTCGTTCTATTCCTCCTCTCCTTTTTCTAATACACCGTATGATCTGTGGTAGTTATAGAGACTGCTATAGTAACTGGAAATCGTATTTACAGAATTATAGAGAGCAGTGATCAACATAGCCCGCATATTCGTAACTTTTGTTGTGTTTTTCTCCATACAATTTAAAACAAACTGTATATGCTCCATTCCGATTTTTTGAAATTGTGCTTTTACAATCTCAGCTGGCTTGTCTTCCCGATTTACCCGAATCGTTTTTGCAGAACAGGTTTTCACATCTACCAGGATACCTACCAATTCATCAATCTGCATATTATAGGGATTATCATGTTTTAAAGCCCCATAAGAAATCTGTTCCCTGACTTCCTTTTCGATTTGAAACAAAGAGGAACTCTCTGTACTGAATTTTCTGTTTGTATTCTCTGTATTTGTCTCACCGATATAGGATACCTCTCTCTCCCAAAATGGAGACTCCATTCCCCCGGTATCCGTGATACCTGTCTCCTTTTTCAGGGAGGGGTATCCCCCATTTAAGTGATACCCCTGCTCGTGATCAGGATAGGTAAGGGCTTCCAATATGTCCACGTTCAAATCTAAAAACAATACATTTGGCACTTGCTGCCCATTTACATGAAGTGTCCGAAAAACACGTCTGATCACTTTCATTTTTTCCAGTTCTACTACCGCATTTGTTGCATCTCTTTTCGTAATCCCAAACTGGTCTGCAATCTGCTGATAACTTCGCTGCAAAAGATCTGCATGGAATTTCTTTTTCAATCCTACAAGTTCTCCTGTCATTTCATCACGCACTTCTGTCGGACGGTACCAATATACAATATCCGCCAAAATGATGATTGCATTTAAGTTGGGCTTTCCTGTTGATTTTCGAATGGTTTTATACCAAGTAACCGGTATGATATTTCCTGAAATATGTAGGCGGCTCATTCTATCCACAGTCACACTTCCAGTCCGAAATTGATCCTGCATGGTCTCCGTCACCTCCTATAGTGCTTCCATAGAAACCATACCTGCCTACGCCTCCATAGCCAACAGATACTGCTTTACCTTTTCACAATCCAGTACCATTATCTCCACCCCCTCTCCATAATAATCTTTTAGCAGTTCCTGTTGATAATCAAAGCATACTGCCATACCCCTTCCGCGTCTTTCCATATCCTGTTTGACCATTTGAAGTTTTCTCAGTTCCAGTTCATATACAAAATAAACAGGAATTCCCTTTTTCAGCCCCGCATAAATCGGGAACTCGTTTCTTTCCACTTCGTCTAGTATGGTCTCTAAAAAAGTGGAAAAGGCATGACTTCTCTCCTTATCTGTAAGCAGCTCTATTTGAAGATAAGCCCCCTCCTTGTCTTGCGGGACAAAATAATATTGTTCATACACATCATCCGTCTGGAACAGCTCCTGTTTCACACCACCACTGCTAAGGAGTATCTTTCTCAATAATTTCATGGAGTCTCCGAACAAAATGGCTTTTCCTTGCCATGTAATTCCTGTCTTCAGCAAATTGCGTTCTACCCAACACCGCATAGCTGTTTCCATTTTCTTTGACCATTTCATCAGATTCCCCATACTGTTGTAAACCACAAAAACTTCCTCATTTTTCATGTAGAGGCCACAGGCTCTGGAACCCTTAACCTGATCCGTCCCCTGCTTTAATTCCTGACTCCCATAATAGGTCCCCAAAGATGTTTTCCCGTAACAATCCTGTGTAAAAATCTTAGGCTTCTCTGTTGCAAAAATCAGGTTCCCATGCATAAAAAAGTACCCCCATATCTGACTCATGCGGTGCAGGCGTAACCGCTTTTCCAGTTCTGATTTCACATGGTTTGTCTCGCTTGCCCCTATAAGATAACTTCCAACCTCTTGACGATAATCCTGCAAAAGATAATTTTTCCCTTTCTTTCCCAGAACATATCCACGCAGTCCTTCTCTATACCGTAAAAGAAGATATCCTTTTTTCTTTAAGTCGGTAATCAGACTGGCTGTATAGGATTTAGAACCCACAATTTTCTCCGGCAAATTCGCCGGCATCTCTCCTGAAATTGCAATCATTTTCAGGAGTATATCGCCCTTTTTTTCCTTTCTTTCCAATGTCTCCCATTTATCCATCTCTGTACCCTATCCTTCTCATACCTGGGTATTTCCCACCTGCCTTTTCCACTTCCTTTTGCTTTAATTTACGGAAAAACCCGTCATATTATCTTATCGAAATTTCAGTATGTGTTCTCTGTCAATTTTTCGATACCAAATTTTGCTGTTTTTCGTAAAGCCACAACGGAAATTTTTCCGGTGTCAACAGATAAATCATTGTGCGTTCCACATCTTCCAACCGTGTTTCGTGATACACATTTGTATAACATCCACTATCCGATGTCAGGAAGAAATTAGATATCACATCTAACACATGCTTCTCTTCAATATTGTCATGATCTCGTACCCTATATATCGGGCGTTTACAATCATAAATATGAGAAAAGCAGACGGTACATGCTCTGTATTCCGGTATCTCTTTATTCTGTTCCGCCCGTTCGATACACCAGTGTTGAAAAGCTGTATACAACGGTTTATAAATGTAATTTGTATACTCTGTTTTCCGGTGCGGTATCAGTGCTGGAAGGGAAATACTTAGAATATTCTCTTCATACGCAATCTCAATCCCATGTATCAATACCAGATCCGATTGGTATTGCTCATATTTTCTCTTATCAAGTGTCATCTGGAGAACAAGATTCCGCATCTTTTCTGTCAGGATTTCAGAGCTCTTTGCGGCTTCCAGCACCATATCATTCAAGTTCTCAAAATGAATATTGACGCACTTCCTGGCATACACCTGTAATAGATTGCGTGCTTCTGCAAGCATGGATTCCACATATCCTGCCGTTTTCTGTCCCTCGTCCAATTGTTCTTTTAGTCTTTGTATTCCTTCTTTTTCGCTATTCCCTCCTATAATATTCCACCCCTCCTTCTTCTTCCTGCACCGTACAAAAACCTATCACATTTGGGATTTCTATCTGTGGGATTTCCTCCGGATTCTCCACAATAACAACGTGTCCACACCCGTCCAGTTTCTGTCTGGAAAACAACTGATTTACCAGTTGGATCTCAGCTTCCGATATATAAAGAATATCGTAAATTTCCGCATTCCCCACAAATACAATACGAATTGGATACTCTTCCTTTTCTGCCAAGAAATGTCGTTCGATTTTTTTCTGTTCCATCAAAGAAAGAAGAACCCAGAATGCTTTTAATGTGCCTTTTTCCCGCAACTGATAGGCATCTTCATGTTGGGATACCGTTTTTGTGACTTCGTTTATATAAATCAAATGTTCTTTCAATAACGTGTGCAGTGCTTTTCCTACAAATTTCTCTTTTCCATCTACTGCAAAAAAAGCATAAATCTGCCTTTTATATAAGACATTATAAGTTTTAACAAGTTCCAGTATCTGACGTTCTACCTGTTTTTGATTTGTTACATGTTCCAAAATTTTTCTCCTTTCCATTTTAGGATTGCGTATAAATTACGTATTCTATCAACCTGAATTTCTGATTGCGTAATCTATACGCATTTTATGGTTACGATACCTCTACAATCATTTGGACATTCCCCCTTTCTCATAGGCTGTTTCCCCGTACTTCTCCAACCGTTCCTTAAGTTCCTTTAAGTCTTTCCGGTCTGTTGTAATCAAATCTTTTTCTAACCGGCTTGCCTTAAATTCTACTAACAAGTTGTTATTATTAGTGGAAATCAGTGCATTTCCTCTCTCAAATCGGGTAATAGCAAGCATCTCTGCTTCAGACAAATCCAATTCCTTTTTTACGACTTCTGCCTCCTTATGCTCCAGATTCAGAATAATCTTTGTCTTTGTGTTGTTTAAGACACCTTTTCCATACTTTCCGCCTTTTAAAGAGAAAAAGTCTTCCAAATCCTGACTGGCACATACCGCAGCGCCTCCATACCCACGTATCGTCTTAAAAATTTCAAGAATATAATTTGCCGTCAATTCGTTTGTTGATAAAAGTGCCCAACATTCATCAATAAAAATAGCCTTTTCTTTTGTACGGTCTTCTTTTGCTTTTGACCATACAAAATCCAAGGCCGTAAAGGTAGCAAGTCCCAAGTCGCTCTGCATTTCTGAAATATCCAGTATCATATATTTGTTATCAGAATCTATATTTGTCTGATGATTAAAGTTCGAAGAAGAACCATTTACCAGCCGGTTTAAAATATTTGCCATACGTCTGGTTTCTTCTTTTTCCAAAAGCACCTGATAAAGATCTCCCAAAATTGGCATTTCTTTATACTTCCCTGGTTGTTCCTGATTCCACAAGCTTGCATTATCATGAGTAATCCCTTTCTTCTGATATGTAATGATAAACGCCTCATCCAAGAGCTGACGCTCTTCATGGGTAATATCCGGAATTAAAATAGTAAAGAAAATATGCAGGCTCTGAATCTTCATAGCAAGTTCTGAACGCTCTGAAGCCTGTCCGTCTAAAATTACCCTTGCACTTTGATCACTTGGCCGTATCTCCATGATATTGATTCCATATTGGGAACCTGGGGCAATCTTCAAATATGCCCCACCTATATTTTTACATGCCCTTGCCAATTCATGTCCTTTTTCCGGTGCAATAATAAATACCTGAATATTTTTCCTACGCATTCTCAAAGCCATAAGCTGCAGGCAAAATGTTTTTCCGGCACCACTGGTTCCCAGAATCGCAATATTCGCATTTTTGTAAATTTCACTGTTAAAAATATCAACGATTACAAGGGAATTGTTGGCTTTATTCACTCCCATTAATATCCCGTCCCGATCTGACATTTCATAACTTACAAAAGGATAACACGCTGCAACACCGGAAGTCAGAACATTTCGTTTTGATTTCTGGTATAAGTTTTTGTCCAGATTCAAAAGTGGAAGGGACGATAAAAATGCCTTTTCTTCAGAGAATGTACATTTTGCAGTTCCGATATCCTGTGAATTTAACAGTTTTGCCATTTCCCTCGCACGCCACTCCACTTCCTTTTCTGTATAACCGGTAATGGTAATCAGCATAGACATGTAATATAGTTCTTCATTTCCACTTAGCCCTTTTTTTAGGTAAAAACCGGCACGTATAGACTCTGACAGATCATCAAAATCGCTATTGGTGTCATAAGTTTCTTTTAATCTTGAGCGATTCAGACGTATCCTTCGTCCAATACGCTCCACACTTTTTCCTTTATCCTGCTTAAAGAAAAACACATCAACATCAATTCCTTCGCCCGCATTGATAATCAGAGAAATCCAGCCTGCCGGAACTCGCATCCGGTATTTTCCAGAAGGAATATACAAATAGGTATGATATACCCCATCAAATACCACACAGTTCCTGTGCTTAAAATTCAATGTCTTTGGGGCAAATAATTCGGTTACCGGAATATGGGGAATACTCTCTTTTCCATTCTCCTCCTGATACCACTGGGTAACCAATTTTATCCGTTCTGAAAAAGGAACGGTTACACTTGTCCTTCTATTCAGCAACTGATAAAACAATTCTACACAAAAGCGGGACTCGTTTTCGTGTTCTAATACTACATTGCCACATATCGCCAGATATTTTTTTGCAGTCTGCACTGTTGTCCGCATATACTGGTACACTTCTTTTTCTTTTGGTTTACGGTTCCCATCATAAGACTGAAACTCAAAAATCAGAAAAAATCGTCTTGTAATCGCTTCTTTGGTACCTATAGAACGGATGAGACGTGCATAATCTTCTTGAAGGACCCTGCACTGTTCGTCTTCTTCTGCCTCAATCTCCTGCTGTATTTTTTCCAAATATTCCGAAATATCGGCCTTTTTGGAAATAACTTTAAACTGCAGCTTGACTGGTGCAATCTTTAAATAACTCAAAAAAGAAAATACAACGTTTCTCTGTTCGCTTGGAGAACGGAGCAGAAAGTTAATCGGCAGGACTTCTACAATTTTCACATACCGGTGATCTGCTGTATAAATAATCCCATCTTTTATTTTCTCAATCGGAAGATAAGAGGATGCCCATGTAACTGGAAGAAAATCCTGTTTTTCTTCTAACTCTTCTGATTTTTTCTTTCTCCGTATCTCTGACTGCGTATTTTCTCTTACTGGTTTTCTCGGATACTCTGCTTGATTAAGCTGCTTTTGCAGTTGATGTTCTTCTTTCTTCTGCTGTTTTCGTATCCTTTCCTCTTCCAATAACTGCCGCCTTTCAGCTTTCTTTTGTTCCGACTCCAAAATTTTCTTTTCTTTTTGCTGACGTTTTTCTTCCTTTTTTGCCTCTTTTAACCGTTCTTCCAGTTCCTTTATTTCCTGACTGATGATTATCTCCTCCTTTCTTACGGCGTTTATGCTCTCTTCTTTCTATCCGCCGTTTTCTCTCCAACTGATATCTCCCGCTTGGTGTTGTAAGAACTCTTCTATTTTTTAAAAAACATAAAATATGAAACAAATAGGCTGTCAATCGTTCTCCCTGCACACCTATCACAGCAAAAATGACAACTGGAAGAATAAATATAATTCCCAGATAAATTTTGGTTCTGCCATCCACCGGTACTTGCAGCAAAATTTTTAATAAAATAAGCGACATCACTGCCGCTTCAACTACATTCCCCGCACTTACTCTTCCGGAAAACCATTTTCCTGATTCCGCAAAATTAGGCGGTATGGTATATGTATCTACTTTTTCTCGTTCTGACATTTTCTGCCTCCTATGTATATGGTTGCTTTTTCTTCCGCACAAACAGATATCCCCCAAGGGAAATAATCACTACAGGAATAATAAGTTTTCCTATAGTCTTTAACAGCTCTTCTGAAACCCCATCGGTTTCCATTTTTTCTGTCTGTGGCGCATTTGCAGATGATCGCATATCTTCTGTGTCTGTTGCCATTCCAATACATTCCCCTGTTACCTGAAGGTTTTCAATTTTTACTTCTGCTTCTTGCATACTAAATTTCGCTTCGTCATATAGTACTCTATACAGACGCTCCTTCTCCACTGCATCTACAGATAAGTGATAATCTCCAGGTGCCAGTTCTAAGTTTGTACTATACTGATTGGCTTCACACAGTTCAAACAAATATTCTATTCCGCTTTTCTCCTTTACACTCCCCTTCACGGTTCCTGAAAATTCCTCATATACTTCCGCACGTATTGCCAAGATTCCCGTATTTTGGTTTGTCACTGTAAAGTTTTCACTTATTTGCTCTTTCTTTTTCCAATCCTCTGATTTTTTTAACACTTCTCCATTCTTCCCAAACAGGACATATCTTCCGGCTTCATGGACAGAATCATACGCCCATGTATCTTCCAGACGATTTCCTTTTTCATCATAACCGTTTCCATTTTCCCATTTGGTGATAACGGGAAGTTCCACTATAGATACCGCCATGACCGGAACAGAAAACATCATCCAAAAAATTGTACATATAAGCACAAAAACAATTCTTTTACTCATTTTGTTCCTACTTTCCAATAATCCAAAAAGCTCCTTCCGACAAATCCCTTCCATAACTTTTTATGGTTTCTACGCTATAAAGTTTTCCAGTTCTTTCTCTGCTTGCACAATCAGCAATCGTGATATGTCCATCTGTGGTCACTCCGGTAAGTACAATAAAGTGTCCACTACTTCCTCCGGTAATCGTATAAGCTTCACAGATTTCAACAACCAGTTTTCCTTCTTTTAAGGATTCCACCACATAATCCATACGATCTTTTCCTACCCGTTCGCAAGTCAATCCCCAGTGAGTTGCCGCATTTTTCACAAAAGAATGACTGGTGCCTACATTGGGTACATATTCTCCATTTTGCTCTGCAAAAGTTTTCGTGATTTCCGGTGTTACATTCTGGCCAGTAAAAGTGGAAATTACAATCGCCAGAGAAGTTGGTCCGCACCCGGCAGCACCAACATTGCTTGTTCCATAAGGAAGGCTTGCCCACGGTTCTTCTGTCTGATTAAAATAAGTGACTTCTTTCACACAGTTTTCAACCGTATCATATCGGATTTTATCTCCGGTAACATCAATATTTCCAATCAATGAATCATCAACCCCACCTCCTGTCACAAAATCCGTCCATGAAAATAGGGAAAATATTGCTTCCTTTAGCGCATCAACTCCATCCTGCATAATCTGAAGAACCCGTAAGACCAACTCAAATGTCCCCTGATCCAGTACATACTTATACTCATACTTGTTTCCGTTTTGAGATAACTGTGAACTCAATAGTAAAGCCAATGTATATTCCACCGTTTTTTCACCTACTTCTTGCTCTTCCATCTGCACATTCTGTCCACTTTCCTTTAAAGTCAGATAAGTTTCTTTTGTAATCTCTGTCTTTCCAGCTTCTGTTATCACATAATAGACTGTTTTTACAGATGACTGCTCTCCCGTATTGCTTACAGACCATGAAAAGAATTGCGGCACATATTCTGTCACCGCATTTTTTAACAGTTGGTATGACTTTTCCAATTCCTCTGGACTCCCTTCGGTATCAGAGGAACTTCCCGTTCCACTGGGCTGTTCCAGTATTTGAATATATCCCATTACCTTTTTTACATGGTTCTGGGTTTCTGTATATGGTGGAATTTGATATCCGGCATTGATGACTGCCTGCGGACCTGCATTATATCCAGCAATAACCAATTCCAAAGCATTTTCATATCCCTGAAACATTTCCATAAGCTCTGCAACGTATTTTGCTCCCCCCATGATATTCTGTCTAGGATCATACGGATCTGTTACTCCCAGTGAAGCAGCAGTTCCAGGCATTAACTGCATAATGCCAATTGCACCTGCACCAGATACTACATTAGGATCAAAGTTTGACTCTACTTTCCCCATTGCAATCAAAAGTGCTACCGGCACATTATAGGTATTTGCCGCTTCCTCAAAAAAGGCATCATATGGACTGCTCAAATCTGTATCCAAGTTCATGTCCAGACCACCAGAATATCCGAGAAAAGATTTTCGCGTGGTGCTGTCCCACTTTTGCATCAGTAAAATCCCCACATAATAAGATAGGTTATCTTTTAATCTTGTCTCATATTCATCCACGATTGTCAGTTTATGTTCTCTATACTTTGCCTGATAATCTGCCTGTATTTCCTGCAGCTTCATATCATGTTCCTGAGAAATGATGGATAGCAGCTCTGTTTGGTATGCTTCTACTTCCAGCACCTGTTCAATCCTGCTTCTTATTGCTGCAAGTTCTTTTGACTGCGCTTCATTTGCAAAAGAATTAGCATCCATAAATCCAAGATAGGAAAACAGAATACCAATGAAATTCACAATGATGAATAGGAACAGTAAAATTGCCGCCATAATTGCTGCAACTACTTTTTGGAACGTCTTATTTGTCACTAAAAATCCAACAACCGTTCCAAGAGGTCCTGCAATTGCTGTTCCAATGGTACTTCCAGCCACACTGCCTCCTGCCGCTGTTGCCGTAGAGTAAGCTGCCTGAGCACCTTTTGCAGCATTTTTTGCATTTTTTATGCCATCTGCAACCTGTTTTGCCTGCTTTGCTGTTTTTGCTGTCTGGATAGCAGCATTAGCTGTATTGTCAAGAGGTGATGTATCATGCCTTTCTTCTGCCATTTTACACCTCCCTACCAGTCTTTACGCTCATCATATCCCTGTCGCAATTCACGTCTGGATTTTGGAACTTCTGGAATCCCATCTTCTAGTTTCAAACTTCTTTCTGCCTCGTTTGGGAGAACACTTTCTCTTAAATTCTGTCCTTGTATCAGCATCTCTCGTCCTAAAACATCGCTAGTTTCCATTTCCCCTGTTGTCGGAACATCTGAAATTCTTCTTTCTGCCCCTTGTCCAAACTCATTTTGACTGGAGAGATAATCACCTGTTGGATGTTCCCTTGTTTCCTCTGAAAACTTTGGAATTACGGACTCTCCTTTAGAAGTCGAAACACCACTTTCTCCAATTTCGTTTAAAATGCCAGATCCAGAAGTCTCCATTCCGCCTGAAATTTCCTGTGCAGAATATTCCCTTCCAGCACTGCCGCTTGTGACCCCTTCCAAATCCATTTCACTTTCACCAATGGTTCCACCATCCAGATCCATACCAACGGATGTAGCTGTTTCCTCTTCCCTTGGATAATCTAAAGCTCCATCTGCTTCTGTCAGTACCTCTTGTCCATTTTCAGATTCTACTGGAATACTATCTGTATCCAACATACCTTCTGCATAACTGCTTCCAGTATTTTCTGCTTCCATAGCAGGAACTTCTGATACCGAATTTTCCTTCAGGTCAGAAAGATTTCCTTGTTCCTGCGTAGGTTCAATTTCTTCTCCTTTTACCAATTCACCGCCTTCTCCAAGTCCATAATTTTCTGTACTAGCTTCTGGATTTTTCATATCTTCTTGCTGTGAAGTAATTCCCATTTCGTCCAGAATATTTTCCTGATCTGAAACTGTGTCTGCTGTTTTACCATCATCTGCATTGTCCGCATACCCCTCTTCCAACGGATTTCCTGATACGTAATCTTCTCCCATTTCTTCCATATCCATAGGATTTCCAGTACTCATTGGTATTGGCCCTGCACCATCTCCCATTCCGGAAGAAGTTCCCATTGCTTCACTATTTCCTGTATGTTCTCCATTTTCCATACTCTCAGTTGTACTATGACTGCTATGTCCGAATGAGAATAATCTGCTGGCTGCCATCATTAACCCAAAAGCGCCCATTCCATTCGACATTCTTCCAAGATTAATTCCAAGTGAAGCCATATAAGAATCCATTTTAAAGCACACTTTTGAAAATCCAATCAAACATAAGGTTGCAATAAAAAACTTTGTAAAACCATAGTGGCTTGCGGTCAAATTTCCATACCCGCTTAAAAACATTTTCATACACCACGCATTCATAATGATTAAAACAACTTGTCCACCAAACATCTTGCTCCAGGATGCTAATACATTATTCGTTGCCTTAGAGCCACCTGTCGAAAATGCCAAAGGTGCAGTATAGGAAAAAACGCCCAACAGAACATACCGTTCTGCAATGATAAACAGCATTTTAAAATAATTCCATGCAACGACAAACTGCATAATCAGTAATAGTATGGAAATGCTCAATCCATCAATTCCAAGACTTGCCGATGCCTGATCCAGAGAAGATACAAAATCAGAAAAACTTTTTACTTCAATTTCTGTTCCTGCTACCCACTGATAAGGAGTACCAGCCACTTCCAAAATATAATTTGCTACTGGTCTGGCAAAGAGCAACATAAATAAACATAAAAAGCTCCTGCAGACCAACTCCACCGGATCTTCCGCTGCAACACCGCCTCTTCCAAACATGGTTTTGAATAACTGCCAGATTAAAATCAGCAATAGGATTGCAATCCCCATAGGAAGAATAGCATTTTTATACAAATCTTTTACTACTGTAAATAAGTCTTCAAATAAACTCAAATTGCAGGATAGTAAATCTGTGAACATTCCGGTAATGAGGTCCATCATGTCAACTAAAAACTGTGAACAAATTTCCCGGATTCCTTCAATCAATAATTCTAATAACCAGCCCAACTAACTTCATCAACCTCCTTTTCCCGGGAGGGCTCCGGTATATTGTGTTTTTTAACCAGTAAAATTCTGCTGTGGAACGAGAACTTCCATGTAGTTTACAATCGCTCCAAGTACCATTAACACTGCCCAACAAATGACAATGCGTTTCAGCCACGTTCTTGACTCATCCACTGTTTTTCCGCTTTTTGAAAAATTCATCAAAAACAAACACACTGCTGAACACACAACTGCTGCAACAGTAGCAATTCCTACTACATCGTTATACACTTTCTGCATAGCGTCTTTTGCCATAGAAAAGATGTCCGCAGCATATACTGGCTGTGTAAACCACGCCAGCATGGTAATCATGAAAAATCCCATAAACATAAATTGAGGAATCCAGGCAGTCTTCATTTTAAACTGTGGTTTCCTCAATTTCTCTACGATATGCACTTGTAATTTTTTATGAAACAAACATCATCCTCCCTTCCTCTTTATTTCAGGGCAACAAAAAAAGCAACCATTTCTGATTGCTTTTTTCCCTGATTATTCAGTTTTGCGGCCCTCCATGTAGATACTCACATGCACAAAACTTTACGTTATCATTGTAAAACTTTAAGAATCCGATGTCAATTTCAGAGAGGTCGCAATGTTATAGGAAACCAGTCTTATTTTTGTATCGTTTATAAAAACATATACACAGTAAGTATCGTAATGACATTTTTGAAAAATCTATTCCAAAAAATCCATTTAACAATATTTTAATAGAATAAAGAATCTAGTTTTTACAAACCTATGATATTTTAATACTGAAATCTAAAATAAACTATTTAGGAGGTATCATAATGAAGAAAAAAATACTCACATTATTATTAACAGTCACAGCTTTAGGTGTAATTCCTTTTTCAGTTTATGCTAGTGACACCGACACTGCCAAAGAGAATGAATGCAACGAAGTGATTACAAATCAAAAAATTATTAATGAGAAAAATCCAGACGGCACAATTACACAGGCTGGATTAGTAACATTTGAATATCAGCCAAGCTCATCTGACTTAAAAGCAGGAGGATGTTCATCTGGCCATCACACCAATATCGTCAACAATGGAACACCAGACACTACACGCATCCACGGAAAAACACACCCTGGATATTGCCAAGTAAAAACAACAACCTATTGGAGATGCACAAATTGCAACACAACCGGTCATGATGATAAATATACACTTGTCTGGTGTCCAAGTGCAGATATAAGTGGTGATGAACCTGGCAATGAACCTAGCTTACAATAAACAAATTTTATAGGATCTCAATAATTTTACATAGAAAAAGAGTGGTTCATTTAGATTGTATCAACTATTTAATAAATATAAAATCCAGTGTATTTATGAACTCTAATTTTGAACTATGAAATAGTATAATTATGGTAATTACATTTCCAGTTCAAAATGTAACACACAAAAAAAGGAGTACCAGAAATTCGAGAGCATTTCCTCATTGCTCCGACTCTGTGTACCCCTTTTTTAATAAATTGATTAGTCTTCTATTTCTATTAGGTACTTATACATTTGCCGCTTTATACCATGACTGCGTTGTTATCTTTCTCCTAAAATCCCTTTTATAATTTTCTTTTTTTCTATATCCTGATGATTGTTTCCTTACATTCGTTTTATATTCCTGATAATGTTCTTTCTTATGATAATTCCAACAGTTATTTCTCCATTTTTGAGCGAGAACAGAATCCGTAGAACTTAGCAGTAATAAAATTTCCATTGGGCACTGACATTCCTGCGGTAGTTCCCCTTCATATTGCTCATTGCATAACAGATTGTAATACATTCCTTTCTGGATGCAAAGTGGCAAAACTGCTGCGTATACAAAACTTTTACCAAATCGGTCCGTTGTCCTGACTGCAGCATAATATACCCCTTCTACAATATAAGACAAAATTACTTCTTTCTCCGGTATCCATCTTCCTCTTTCTTCGTATCCCCTTTGCCTGAAAAGTTTATCACACTCTACTCTTATTTCTTCTGAAACTGCAGCTTTTAATAATCTTTCATTTTCTATATGAAAACATATCCAACTCATTCTATTCACCTCTTCTTATTCTTTTGAAAAAGCAGGAACAAGAATTTTAATCCCCTTCTTGATCCTGCCCTTTTTCTACGCTGCTGCTTTTAAACTTTCTGCTTCATCTACAAAAAACTGTATATAATAGGTCTTTTCTTCTCCTTCTACTACAATATGATTTGCATCCAAAGCAATAATTTTTTTAACTACTTCTGTTTGGAATTTGTTACCTTTCCAGTAATAGTGTAGTGGTCTACCCGTAATAACTGGAAATACCACCCAGCCATGCGTCCATATCATTTTTTTGATTTTCTTGCTTTTTACCATCCTTGTTCCTCCTTTTCAACATAAAAAAGGCACTGACTGTCCAATAACAATCAATGCCATTCTTTTTCTTGTGGATATATCCCTATCCTAAATTTTTCTCCTATTTAAAATAGGACTATACCTTTGTGATGTCAGTCTATACTGATATCATAAATAACTACACAATCATCATATCACAATATCTTGTGTATATCAATACTTAATGTACAAATTATTGTGTTCTTCTGTTTTCATAGGAAATTTTATAATACTTTTTAAAACTGCACATACCAATTCCTGGTATAAGTCCTCATCAAATTTCCCATTACTTTTTGCGTATTTTAACAACAAAGGACGGTACATTTCTATAATTTCAAATACTGCTTTTTTATCCTTATTTCGTGCTTTCCATAATAATTCTTCAAATTCTCTTTCCTGCATCTTTTCCTTCTCCTAATTCCCTGCGAATTTTTTTAATTACGTTGTAATAGGTATTTTCAGCCTTTTTTCCAGATATTCCTATAGCCATTCCTATTTCATCAAATGTCTTTTCGTACAATATTCGCAGACAGAGAACCTTTATATGCAATGCCGAAAAACTTTTCAGTATATGTAAAAGTTTATTGTCTGTCACCTGAGCAAACAATTTTTCCGGATCAATCTTTCCCAAAAAAATATCGTGTGCTTCCATCATTTCATTCCATTCTATTCCCCTTCCTTCTACATTTTCCAAATCCTCTTCTAAAGTAATCTCATGCTCTTTAATCTTACTTTTATCGTTCATATAGTTAATAGTGGTATTTCTTACTGCACTCTGTAGGTATGCACTAAATTCATCTATAGTAGTTCGTTTTTGTTTATCCATAAATCTCCTCCTGAAATCTGTTTTTAATCTATAATCCGTTTCCAGGCGGAGAGTTTTACTTCTATGTTACTATTACTTGCTTTTAAGTAATAATTACAAAAAAGCTGCTAGAATTCTTCTAACAGCATAATGTTCCTTTACTACTCTAATTATGTTTTTGCATCAAAAGACAGCATAAATAAACTTATATATTTTTTTCATTATGTATATATCTTTCAATCATGCACTCTTCTATTTCCTCCATTCTGTCTGTCGAATTTTCCAACTGATCAAACTCTCCAATTTCCTCTTGGTCCAAAGCATCTTCAATCATTTCTGTTAAATCTTCTTTTTTACATCCAGGTTTGAATATGTGTCCACAATTAGGACAAATCCGATACCAAATAATAATCTCAATTCCACATTTCGGGCAAAACTTTTTTTGATATCTCTTTCTCACTAAAAGAAGAATAAGAACCATTTCCTGCAAAAGTAAAAATAATGTCAACAGCAGAAATGCCCATTTCTTTCCATTCCATGCCATCCCCACAAGCAGTCCTTGTAAAATTGTCATTCCTCCTAAAATATACTCTACTCTATTCCGCATTTTTCCTCTCTTTCTAAAGTTCTTCTTTATAGGAACTTTTATTTTCCTCTAATTCCTCTTTCTCCATTTCCTGAAGTAATTCTTTATTTTTCTGTATCATGAGAATATCCTCCTCTTGCAGTGTTGGAAGAAATTCATCTTGTAATTGTACGACTCTGTTTTTCTTTGGTATATCCAGCTTCTTGTCTATCACCGCCTGCTCTTTTGAAAATTTCCCTTCTATGTTTTGATGATATGCAAGAACCGCCTTTACAACAAACTTTGCTTTTCTATGCCCTAACTGGTTTAGTATTCTTGCAACTTCCTGATGATCCGGGTCCTCTTCATCAAATCCCAAGGAAAATCTGTACGGATTTTGTTTTGCCATACGTCCTCCCCTTAATATCCCGCTTTTTCTGCCATATATTGTTTGATAAAGCCTTTTACATTTGCTCTTGGATCATCAACAACATAATATGTTGAATGATATCTTTTCCAAACTTCATCAATAATATCCTTTAAAAGAACCGTTCCACCTCCCACAAAAACAGTCACTGTTGTTCGGAAATCAATACCAAATTCTAAAAAAGAACCTAATAAATCTCCCATATATTCTGCTGCAATTTCAAACGTCCTTCGAACAACCAATTCTGAATACGGTGTTTTCCTTTTAAAAAGAATATTATCAATATCTGCTTCTTCAAGGTAAAGGTTAAAGCGCTGCCTTATTCCTACCATAATTCTTTTATAGAGCATAATAATCCCTTCTGGAAGAGAATCAATTCTTGTCCTGTCTACTACTCCATACCGGACCAACAGATAATCTACTGTAAATCCCCCAATATCTATCAGCAAAACCTTTGGCTGTTCTTGTAAATAAAGCTGATTTGCTACCAAAATATACGCAGAATATCCCTGCATATATACATTTACGCTCTCATAGCGTATTCTGTATGGTTTTCCTTTATAGGAAAAATAAACGGCTTTTCCTTGCCGCCAAAAATATTCCCGGAATTTTCGGATCTGTTTTCCGTAATCCCCCGGCGGAAGTCCAACTAATAACTGGATCGGAATGGTTCCCCCTTCATAAATACCAGTTTCTATTCCTTCTTTTTCCAGTTCCTTGGCTACTCCGAGTAATGTCAAAATATAATACCTGTCATCAATGGTTTTATCTTCCAAATAGGAAATCCTCTGATTACTTTCCAAGTAGTTAATCCCTTTAAAAAAAATCCCTTCTTCTCCTGGTAGAATTCTCTGTTCTTTTCTTTTAATCCCCGAATGAAAAATAAAATGGTTAGTTTTCATCATTTTATTTCCTGTATCTATGCTCATAATAAATCCCATGTTTCTCCTTTCCAGCCCTTTGACTATTTTATTTACCTATTCCTGATAATTCTGGTTTACCTGTTTCAATATTTGCTGATTTTTTGTTTCGTATCCCCATAATATATTGCTGACTGCCTCAAAAGCCTTATCTCGCCATCTAAAATAAGTGGCTCTGTGCATTCTTGGTATCCGTGGAAAATGCGGTTCCAGTTTATCTAGAATTTCATCTGTATTCTCTGCTCTATAAGCAGACATATAAGTATAATAAAGTACCCAATAATACTTTTCTCCCTGCGGGTGATATTTTCGCATTAACTCTACCGCCTCATCAATCAACTTCAAATATTTATTCGCCTGATTGATAGATTCGATCCTCTCCCTCATATCTTCCATATCCAGATTGATATCCATTCCTGCCTGATAAACACTATCTAAAAATTCATCTACATCGGTGCCATATTCTGTATGAAAGCATTGCTTTACTTGATTAATTTTAATCTGCATTTTCCAATTGACAGATCTGTATATTTTAAATAGTGATATAATATCGTGATAAAATTCATTATCTTCCCCTTTTACATCCGTTGATACCACACCTGCTTTTCTCATATAATTCTACCCTTTCTTCTGTTCCTTAAAATATCTTTCTATACTTTCATCTGCTCTCTTTCCTGCTATAACAGACGTGCATAAGATGCAAGCAATCATACTGATTGTTATACTACCTAAAATGATAGCTGCTATTTTAATCATTTTCATTCTCCTTATGTTCCTCATGTTTTAAATTTTCCACCTGGAAATTGATGTATCACTGCTATTATTCTTGACAGAATTAAATTTACTCTATGAAATTATCAAGGTGCGCCTACTATATACCAACTAAAAATTCCTGGATTTTCTGTAAAAAAGGCAAAAAAAAACGATACAGCACATAAATCTGTATCGTTTATACTTTTATATCCTATTCTTTTTAACAAATAATATTAGGTAACACTAAAACATATAATTTTATGAAAAAACAAAATCAATATATTCATCTATTACTTACTCTTAATTTTTTCAATCCTATATTTTATCATACCTAAATACTGAGATACCAAAACTACCAGTATAATCATTGCCATAAGGAAAAGCATATTATCCAAATTAAAAAAAATGCAATTAGCAGAAAATACAACTATACCTATTAAAATTTTCATAGTTACATTTTTGCAATGTTTTTTTTCATCTTCACTTAATTCTTTATTTATATTCTCTACTGGTGCAGCTTTTAATATTAGAATGGAACCACACAAAATAGTCCCCAAAACTACTGGTAATATTATATTGACCTGTCTACTGCTAAGTAATACTAATGTTTGTACAATAACAGAACATATAAAACAGCTAACAAAATTATTTAAATGTAATCCACCAGCATATGTTCGTAATAACATAAAACTGGATGTAACTACTATGAATTCTGGAATCATATGTAAATATATTGCTATGCAAAAACAAGTAAAAAAGCAAGTGAACATTTCCAATCCTATTTGAAATCCATATTGGTATACTGCATATAATTCTTTTTGAATTACACCAACTTTAATAATATAATCAGTCAATTTTTTCGATAAATACCTCATAGTTTACTTCTTCATTTTTTTTAGTTCATCTGGCATTTTAGGCTGATGATAAATGTAAGCACACGCACTATTAGCAGACATTTTCCCAAGCTTCAAAGAAGCACTTGCCAATATTTTGGCTGGTTTAGTTTTTAAATTTTCAAATCTCATAATTTGGAACTCCTTTCATTTCTTTCTTTATATTTTATCAGAAAAATTCGATTTTCCAGTCCTTTTGTAAAAATATCGAGTATTCATGTAACTTTTTCTTTTTATTTTCCATACAACACTACTCTAACAAGAAAACGTTCCGGCATCGTATCATCTATTACCATTGTTCCATGATATTTTTTCACTGCTCTACGAACCGATGTTAAACCAATTCCATGATTAACTGCATCCTCTTTTGTTGTTCGCAATTCTTCTTTTACTTTTATCAGTTCTCCACTATAACTATTTTCAACTATTATCAATAAATTTCCTTTATCAAATTTCACGTTAAGGCTAATATATTTACTCTTTTCTGCTTTTACAGCACCTTCTACCGCATTTTCCAACAAATTCCCCAAAATAAGACTCATATCAGCACCTTTAAATGGTATTTCTATGGGAATACTTAATTTCATCCGAAATTCGATCCCTTCATTTTCTGCCGTTCTTCTCCAATATCCAACTAAAGAATCCATGACAACGTTGCCAGTATTTGCCCCCATAAAAGACATTAACTTTACTTCTTCCATTATATCATTTATAAAATTAATAATTCGTTCACACTCCTCCCTTTCTGCGTATGCAAGAATTGAGATAAAATGATTTTTTATATTATGTTTAACATCTCGCATTTGTAACACAGCAAGTTCTGTTTCTTTCTGATGTCTTTCACATAATTCTAGTTGCTGTTCATAAATCATATTCATGTGCCTAACTTGCAAATCATCTGCAAGTTTAATATAAATATATCCAACTAATACATTTACAAGTATCAATATAACAACACAAACAAGTGAATATATGCCTGCATACTCTTTCTTCGCTTCATGTGCTAATATAAAAACTGCATTCATAATATAGATACTTCCTAATGGAATAAAAATAAGTAAAAGGCTATATTTGCTCGAAAGTTCCTGAATCTCTTCTTTCATAAAAACTTTTTTCAAAGCTACAATCACTACAAGAAAAAGTATTTTTGAGGCAAATGCTCCTAGCAATCGCAAATCCATAATTGTTTCACAATAAATCAACAACAGGTTACCAACCAAAGTTTCTGTCAACATCCAAAGCGCATCAAAAATAATGGCAAAAAAACATTGTTCCAAAAACTTTCCAATAAATACATTTATAACTGCAAATAGTGTAAATCCTATTGTCATAAAAAGTTTCCAAGTTATCGGAAAGTTCTCATCAATTTTGAAAACACTAAGTTGCCAAATAATTAGTGTTGAAATTCCTAAAATTACTTGAACGCCTATTTTCTTTCTAACAAAAAATATTTTAAAATAAAAGAAAAAAATATATACGATAAACAATACGCTCAGTATACCAATTCCTGTCAGAAGCAATTTATCTATCAACATAAAAAGAGTCCTCCATCTCACAATATTGTTCACTAATAGTTTTCCTTCTATCTTCACTGATGGATATTCTTTTTCCATTATCCAATACTAAAAAATCATATCTAATTCCCTCTACATGCTTATAATTTACTAGAAAAGACTGGTGAACTCTTAAGAATGCCATCTTACTACATTTTAGGCATTCTTCAATATCATTAAGTTTTCCATAAAGCTCAAAATTCTCTTTCTGTGTGATTACTCGAACCTTTCGGCGATTACTTTCAAAGTAAAGAATATCATTAATTGGAATTTTATGATTCATTCGTTGATAATTATATCTAAAATAACTGTCTGCACTACTAATATCTTCATAAGCCGCTTGAAAGCAACATTCCATCTGCCTTTCGCTAACTGGCTTTACTAAAAACTGAAATGGTCTTACTTCAAAAGATTCCTTCATATAGTTTTCATGACTCGTAACGTAAATAATTAAAACATTCTTATCTATCTGCCGAATTTTACGTGCTACCGTAATGCCATCTTCTGCTCCCATTTCTATATCTAGAAAAATAATGTCAAAATAATTTACCGCTTTAACTGATTCAGCTAAACTTTCTCCATTCCAAAATACCTCTGTATCTATCTGAATAAAATTTCTTTTTGCTATATTCTGTAACATATTCTCTATTTTACTTGTTGTAACTATATCATCATCACAGATTGCTATGTTTATCATTTCCCTCATCCCTTTTCTTCTTCTCTTCGTTTTTTCTGACAATCTGCAAAAGAGACCATACCAATTCTTGATCGTATTTATCAAGTCTTTTATATACCTCAATCATATCATAATATTCGTCTAAAGTTTCATTGATTCTAATCTGTCCCGTCAAATCTCGTTTCACATCAGATACTCCTAATAAATAATCTGTTGTAACATTAAAATATTCTGCCAATTTTTTTAGAATATCTACTTTAATAATAGTCACATCCTTTTCATATTTGCTAAGCATCTGTTGCGTTATTCCAAGTTCTGCTGCCAAAATTTCCTGTATTATTCCTCTTTTTTCCCTAAGGATTTTAATACGGCTTTCCATAATTGATTACTCCTTAAATTTATTCTAATATCATGCTACCCTTTTTGTAGTAACATGATACAAATAATAAGAGTATTAAATTACATATTTAGAAGACCGTTATTTAATTCACTATTATAAATCACAGGGACTATCGCAAAAGTAGTGAATAATCTACTTTTGCAACAGCCCCTGCATATTTCAAGCATCTTCTTATTTCAACTTTTTATAGAATTTTCAATCAATTATTTATTTAACCTATAGATCATTATATATTCTTGATCATTCTCGTCAAATATTTCAAATCCTATTTTTAAATACATCTTACTTGCATAATTTTTCTTTTGTACTGCTAATGAAGCATTTTCATATCCTTCTTTTTTTAATAGTAGTAACATAGACTCCATAAGTTGAGTTCCTATTCCTTGATTTCTATATTCAGGATAAATAGATATCGCAAACTCGGGAATATTTTCTCCCACGAACCCAAACGCAGATATATTACGCACCCAAACAGCACCTACAATATTTCCATCTTCTTCAGCCACCAAGCAATAATCGCCAGACAACTCCCCGAATCTATCAATATACTTCCAAATATCTGGTTGTTGAATAATAGTTCTTGGTGCTAAGTTTCCAGTGTCTTCTTGGAATATAGCTTCGTATAAAAAATCTGTTAATAAAGGTATTTCGTTACTTCGAATTGCTCGTATCAACATACTTGTATTCCTCCAATCAAATCTCATCTCAATCAATAAACTATATATATTTACTTTACTATATGAGCCGGTACTCCGACCACAGTCTTTTGCTTTGGTACATTTGACAATACTACTGCATTTGCACCTATTTTAGCTCCATCATCTATTTTAATATCGCCTAAAATAGATGCACCCGCACCTATTAAAACACAATTTCCAATATATGGACTATTTTTTTGATGCCTTCCTCCAATAGTAACATTTTGCATGATAATTGTATCAGAACCAATTATTACATCATCCCCTAAAACAACACCTAATCCTTTATGTGCAAAGACTGCTGTCTTTGCAATATTAGCGGTATAGGGAATATCACACGAATATATTACACGCCCCACACGCTCAGTAACTTTTGCTAAAAACTCAAAATGGTGTTCATAGAACCACCTGCTTATATTATACGATATAATATTGCACATATCAATCCTCCTCAAAAAACTTTTAACCATTTAGGAAATGACATTATTTCATATTTCTTATTTTTCACAACGCTGAAGTTCAATATTAAATCCATTCTGTTTTAAAATTTCTATCACTTTATCTACAATAAATAATTCCTTACTTCCTTCTATTGCAGAGATAATGCACTTTTCAGATGTGGACATACAACAAAAAGACTCTTGCATTTTTCTTATTCTAAATGGCACAACATATTCCGAATCTACGTATTCATCAATTTCACTTGGATATTTTACTAAACCTAAATTAGATAATGATGTAAGACTAGGACCATGATATTGATAATATAACTTTTTGAAAATCTGAAGTTTTATAAATCTTGGCAAAATTTTTAACGCACTATTTTCTACTTTTGTGACGCTTGCATTAATGCGTAATATTAAAGTATCTCGATCTAATCGCTCTTTAATACTTCCCTTAATCTCCATTATAAAATCTTCTAAAGTCATATCTTCTTTATGAGTTGGATTTACTCCAATAGTAATTGTATCAGAAAAGTTTCGTAATGTTTCTCCACCTATAATTTTTCTCAAATTTATTGGGATTGTAATACACATTTTTTCTTTTATAGGTTTGTCTAACACACAATAATATGAATATAAAATAACTGCCGCAAAATATTCTGTCACTGTAATATTATATGCCTTAGTCACTTTCTTTAGTTCTTTTGTTGACAGACCAATGTTAGTCAGTCTTACAAAATCACAATATTCTCCTCCGTCAAAATGTAATGAATTAATATCATCACCTGCTAATTTAGATACAGACATATATTGGTGAGATTTACATTTTAAATAGCAATCTTCAAATTCCTGTTTTCTTGATAAATCATCAACAAAATGTATATCCTTACATCTTTCTATTTTTATTCCTGTTAATTGAAAATATCTAACAATTAGTGATCGAAGATACATCATCGCTCCATAACCATCTGTTAATTCATGGTCCGCTTCCAAAGTTATTGTATTTTCGGTATATAATATTCTGTAAAGAGGTTTTCTAGTTTTAAAAATTTCTATTTGTTTTTTAAACTTATCCACATCTTTTTCAACCACATCTTTTTCTTCCGCATAAATAAAATAATCTCTTATAATTCCCCTTTTTATTCTTACAGAAAACTTAGGAAGCCTAGCACTTAAATCAAGTGCAGCCTTTCTTAGAATTTTCTCATTTACATTCTTTTTAATTACCACTGTCATTCTAAATGATTTTCGTCCCTCTATAGGACAATTTAGCAGCCAATCTTTCCCTAATTTTAAATAAATATTATTTTTCATGATTGTAACAACCTATATTTTATTTTTACTCCCCAATACATCTTCTATTTTATGACTGACTACTTCAGCCATATTTTCTCTTGCTTTATCAAGAAACTGTCTCGGATCGATGTTACTTTTTAAATTAAATATACTTTCTCGTAAAGCTGCCGTAGCTGCAAGTCTCAAATCTGAATCAATATTAATTTTACAAACTGCCATTTTTGATGCTTTTCTCAATAACTCTTCGGGAATTCCTATCGGATTTCCTATTTCCCCACCGTATTCTTTAATTTTTTCTACATATTCTTGCATCACGCTTGAGGCTCCATGTAGCACTATGGGTAACCGATCCATTCTTTCCATTATCTCTTCCAAAATATCAAATCTAAGTTCTGGTTTTTCTTCCATTTTAAATTTGTATGCTCCGTGGCTTGTGCCTATTGCAATAGCTAAAGAATCAACACCTGTTTTTTGAACAAACTCTTCTACTTGATCTGGATCTGTAAATTGTTCTCCTTCTTTTAAATTTATTCCTTCGATGCGTCCCAGTTCTCCTTCTACTGTAACGCCTCTCTCATGAGCATATTTTACTACCTCTTTAGTCATATTAATATTTTCTGAAAAACTTTTTCTTGATCCATCTATCATTACAGATGTAAAACCTGCATCAATACATTCTTTACAAATAGAATAGTTTGATCCATGATCCAAATGAATTGCAATAGGTATATCCGAATTATCATCTGCCGCCTGAATCATATTCATTAAATAACTCAATTTTGCATATCTTATAGTTCCCTCAGATACTTGCAAAATAACAGGTGATTTTAACTTATTGGCTGTTTCAACAATAGCTTGTATTGTTTCCATGTTATTTATATTAAATCCTCCAATTGCATAACCTCCATCATATGCATTTAATAACATTTCTTTTGTATTGACTAACATAATTATATTCCTCATTTCTTAATTAAATATTTTTTAAAAATAATTTTTTTCAATTTTCCAATGTCTTCTGCCACATATTTAGGTTGATAATTATTTTCTATTTTTTCTGTACCAATATAAATTGTATCATATCCTCGTTTAATTGCCGGGGAAATATCATTTTCGTAACTATCCCCAATCAATACAATCGTATCTGTCTTCTGATAATTTATATATTGTTCTAATATTTCAAAAAATTCATCAGAAGGTTTGCGATAACCACATTCACTAGACAGCACTATTCTTCTAAAATATTTTTTCATATTATGCCTTGACAATATTGGATTTAACAAATTCTCTGGTAATACAGTATTAGAAATTCCATATATTTGTATATCCTGCTCATATAAATCATCTAGCAAATCTAATACTCCTTGTAAGGGTGGTAAATACTCACAGGATTCTTTACCAAGCATTTGCCACATTAATCCAATAACATCATCCGTCGTTAAACAAATATCATATTTATGTAATATACCTTCTATAATTTTAGAAGTAGGCACTTGTTTATCTGTCTTTTTTTGATTTTCATAGTATAGTGCTTTAGTAATTTCAGAAAATATCATATCGTAACACCCGGTTTCTAAGCCAATTTTTTTTTGCTCCATTTTACTAAGGTGAGTAAAATGGGGCGTATTAAGTTTTAATAATGTGCCACCTAAATCGAAAACAAAATATATTGAATTCATCATTCACCCTTTCCTTTCCTTGTTATTGTTTAAGTTCTTGTATACTTGTATCACATCTTCTCCAAACTTATTCATTGAAAACCTTTTTTCTACACTCCTTCTTCCTGATTCTGCAATTCTTTTTCTTTTCTCTTCATCTTCCAATAGAATTTGAATTTTTTGCGTTAGCATATCTATATTACCAGGATAAAAATACTCAACCTGTCCTATCCCATCAGGTATCTCATCAAACCCAGAAACTTTGCTGAGTAATACCGGGCATCCGGCAGCCATTCCTTCTATCGCGGCAAATCCTAATCCTTCTTTGTAACTTGGTAATACAATCAAATCTGAAGCAGCGTAAATATGCGGCATAAAGTTTCTCTTAATTTCTCTTATTAAGCATGTTACTTGATTATCATGTATCCATTGTTGTACTTCATTCAAATAATCTTGTGAGCCCGAATTAGTTCCACCTGCTAACAAACATACAATATTTTTATATTTTTTTGAAATTTTTCGTAGTGATTTTAGTAGATCCATCTGACCTTTTCTTCTTGAAAAACGACTTGGACATACTATCAAAAAAGCGTCTTCAGATAACTCTAAATATTCCCTTCCCTTACTACGGATTCCTGTTTGAAACAAGTCAATATCTACTGCTGCCGAAATAATACTCTCCTTCGGCTTACATCCGTAATTTATTGCAATCTTATAATAATATTGACTTAATTGAATCAACCCTGCTATATTCAAATTATATATGAATTTCGAGCGTGCCTGTCCAAATTTTGTGTCTTCAGTAGACATTTCACTCGTAGTTACTACAAGCGGTATTTCATCTTTGAATCTGCTATCTTCTAGAGCAATACTTGAAGCCAAAATACAATCATGACTCAAAGCATGAATTATATCAATTTTATTTTCTTCTAACATTTTATGAATTGCTTTAGCTCTTGAAAATGCTGCCCATTCCCATGCAACATAACCATCATTACTTGAAAATTCATCCCCCAAAACACATATCTTTCCCCCATTTAATGTGATTTTTTCAATTAAATCATCAGTAGGATTATATGCTGTAATAAGAAATATTTTTACCCCCATATTTAATAATGATAATATTAATACCTCCGAAAAAGTTTCAGCACCTCCTACAATTGGTGTCATTGCAGGTGTAACAATGCATACAGACAAATCATTCGTTTTGTCTTCTACATTCTTATTAACTCTCATATCTTTAACGCACACCCCCTGCTTTCTAATTTATTGATTCGTCTTTCTATTTTAACTATATCGCTAACAATCCCACATTTACATTTAACACCTTCATATACACGTCCAAAATCATCACTTAATACAAAACCTGGAAAACTATCCGTAGTACAATCAAGATAACCTAGAACTCCCAATTCCCCCTCCTTGCAGACTTCTAAGCTCCATGGATTATATGCTCTTACATACAACCACGGGGGACAATGTTTATAGTGAAAAGGACATTCATAGATTACACTATTTAGCTCTACCATGTTAAATGCATCAAACACTTGGCAGGTATCACTCAATCCCAACGCTTTTGCTACCAAATCCCGAAATTTTTCTTCCTCTATTTGTTCCCCTGTATTCTTTTTCCATCCCCCTGCACTTATAACAAAACACTTGTTACCTAATGATAATTTTCTTTCCAATGTTGATAACACTTTTACGATGGTGCTTATAACAGCAGGTGTACCTACAATTACTATATTTCCTACTTCTACAGATCTGTCATTATATTCAAAAATGTCTTCTATAAACTTTTCTATCTGAACTTTACCTGAAGACACGTAAAACTCGCTATTATAATGAAATGCAATACCTGAAAGAGCATAAGCAATCCACAAATGTTCTACTTCATGATTTGGCGGACTTAAAACCATCAATTGTGTATCGATATTCTTAATTCCCATAACTTCATGTATTCCTGCAAACATCGAAGAAAACAGTCTCATCATTGTAGTTGAACTTCTAGGTACTTGCGATACTGTACCTTGAGTTCCGCTACTAGTCGAAATATAATGATCCTTATTACCATTTACTTGTAAAAGATTTATTCCTTTTTTAAAAATAGAACTTGGGATCTTAGGTATAGCGTTTAAATCATCCTCCATTTCTTTTAGGGAGACGCCCAAAGAATCACAATAGTTTTTATAAAAACTATTATGTTCTAAAAAATATTTAACGCTTTTAAGAATAAATTTCTTTCTACATTCAACAACAGTATTAAAGTCGGTCTGGTATATATTACTCAATGTTAAGAATTCATCAATACTTTCTATGTTATCCATGCTGTTACTCATAACTTTCCTTCTTCCTTTCTTCTGTTCCTCTCATCTATAAGCTTACGCATACCTGGATGAAGCTCTTTAAACCAATGATGTTCAAGATCCTTCCGAACACCATAATATTTTCCTCTATCACTCCATGGTCTTTCTATGCATGCCAACCGAACCATAGGGTGCATACCATAAGTTCCATCATGTGTATATCCTGATCTGAACATTCTTGACCAGCCCAATTCTACATATCGACAAATTCCTGCTTCTGTCCATTCATCTCGGTACTCTTTTATAATGCTCCAAGGATAAACACTCATCGTTTGATTACTTCGATTTAAATTTTTTGTAACATCTTCAAATTTTTTTATAGGATGCAAGATAAATGTTCTATTAAATGGATGCGTTATGCTATGTGATCCATCCGCAATTATAATTGCCCAGTCCTTTTCATATACTGTTTTATATCCTAAATATTGTGCCTCCTTTATGGCAAGGCTCCTATTTGCTGCAATATCAATATTAGTATTACATATCGGAATGCTTTTACTAAATTCACGGCAATACTTTATTAAATATTCTATAAACTCTTCTATTTTTTCCCCATGCACATAAATTTGTTGAGTATTGAAACAAGCTTCTTGGTCATAAAATGCAACATCTTCCACAACACGATACGCTGCACTTTCTATATCGCACTGTTCTAAATCAATTACTGAAACACTCCATTTAGGTCCATATTCTGCAAATGTTACTTCGGGTGGTATTTTCTTTTTTATGCTCTCTATAGCTCCATATCCACCCCATGCACATACTGTATCTGCTATACTAATAATAGCATCCCCAACCTTATCATCTCTTTCCCAATATCCGGCAGACAACGAGCGAGAAATAGGATGTTGTGGATTTACTTCTATAAGAGAATGCATAAAACCTATTGCCGACACCGGATCTCTACTTGCTAGTTTCGCAACCGTTATATTTTTTGTAATAATTCCTCTAATAACACTGAATATAGCTGCTAATGGCAAATTACCAACTAAATAATGTAAACTTAATCCACGAGGAAAAGCTTTAACATAGCACATTTGCCGCGGAATCCATTCGTCGAAAATTCTATCTGTTCCAAATTCAGACTCTACCTGATCATATATATGGAATCTTTGAACCATAAAATCTCCAACAGTTTTAAAATCAGTTTCCGTAATAACTTCTGAAAATTCGGTTATTAAATGTGTATATTTTGAAACTAGTTTTCTTCCCTCCAATTTATATTCTAGCCACAGTACCCCGACCTCACTAATGTACTGTGCAATATCTGATATGGTAAGCTTAATCATTTCTTTACTTATTTCAGATTTATTTTCTTTTATACTTTCAACGTCCTCCATAGTGAACTTTGGAATATGAACTTCAATTCCATTAGGATAGCATATACACTGCATCTCTGTTTCTGAATCCCCATAAATTATCTGTCCATTTACAATTTTGGGCAATTCTATAACCATCTTATTTTCCATATTCATCCTCCGCTAATTTTTCAAAATTTTCCACAAGTTCCTTCAAATTTTTAAATGTTCCTTTCTGTAAACCGCATGGTTTATCTTGTCTTCCTGAAAGCACTTGATAATTGTGTGAAATACCAGAATTAATTCCAGCTAAAATATCAGTATCTGCATCTCCAATCAACCAACACTCATCTGATTCAACTCCATAGTCAACCATAACTTGTTTAATTAAACCATTCTTCGGCTTTCTACAAAAACAATTATCTTTATCTGTATGTGGACAAATATAAAATTTGATTTTGTTTTCACATCCAATAGTAGCTTTTATAAAAGAATTTGTAGCACTTACAAATTCTTGATTTACTAATTTTCTACTTATTGGAGACTGATTTGATACTACTGCAATTTTTATCCCCCTTCTTAATAATTGTTGTATAGCTTCAATCGATCCAGGGATAAAACTAACATCTTCTTTTTTTAATATATATTTTTCTACATGGCATAGTATCACACCATCTCTATCCAATATAATTACCTTTGGTACCACTGTTTTCCTCTTTCCTTTCATATCCCTCAATTAAAAGAATTTCTTTTAGTACTCGTTTTGTGGTTTGGGGAAAAGCAATATTATATGGTAAATGCTTCAAATCAAACCATTTCACAGAAGATATTTCATTATTTTCCTTAAAATCACTAACATCTTCAAATTCCTCTATACTTGCAAGAAAAAAAATACAGATATTATCACCATAAAATTCGCTATTTATTTTATAATTATAGCTCTTCCATAGAGATTCTATTTTGATTGTTTTTCCTATTTCTTCTTGTGCTTCTCTTAACGCACATTCTTCTAAACTTTCATTCGCTTCACAATATCCTCCTGGTATATCCCAATAATCTTTCCATGGAGAAATTTTTCTTTTAACTAAAAGTATATTACTTTTTTTGAGAATCAAAATCCCAGTACAGCACCTTGGATTTTTCCATACTATATTTCCGCAAGATACACATCTCCATGGCGATTTGCCATTCATTTTACTCCCACAACGGTAACAATACATTTCACTTTTTCATTCCTTCCACTACAAAATTACATTCTTTCCTTTCTTCCTCAAATTTTTTAGTATGAATATCTGGTATTCTGCTAAAATAATGGCTTTCTTCTACCGTCATTATTTTTACATTTGTAAAGCCACTCTTTAAAAGTAAATCTTCCACCATTTTTGATGTTAACAAGCTTTTATGTTGCCCCCATTGATGAGATAAGCGATTAATTGTTCTAGCCCAATTTAATTCATCTTGAGGCCATCTATGAATCCTTCTATCAAGCATAACATCATAATCTTTTTCAGCTTCACTTTCCAACATTAACAATCGAGCAAGATTCTTTGCATCCGGACAAATAATCCTTATATATCCTCCCTTTTCTAATACCCTAAAACATTCCTGTAATATTATTACAATATCATCTAAATAAAAATGTTCTAAAATATGCTCAGCCAATACTGCCTGTATACTTTCTTCTTCCAACGGAAACTTAAATTGTATATTCACAGGAAACACATTTTTTCCTTTTCGATATCTGTCAAAGCCAATCCAACCATCTGGAATATCTTTGCCAGAACCAAGAGATAAACATCTACTACTTCTATTATGCAACATTTTTTTTATTTTCTGTTTTAAAAAGATATTTATAAGTGGATCAGCAATTTGTAAAGTATCTGACAAAACGTTTTTTATGATCTCCATGTTGCCTAGTTTTGATAATCCCCAATTACTATTATTCTCTTTCCAATTTGGTTTTCTCATTTTCAACTCCTATACACTCTTTATTGATAAACACATCTGTTGGACCTTTTCTGCCCATCACCTGATAAAAACCATTTTTAGAAAGTTCATCTAATATAATTTTTCTATCAACATATTTGTCATGAATTTCAACAATTAATATTTTTACGTATCTAATCCATTCTTTTCCCTTTAAAATCACGTCTTCCTCAGCACCTTCTATATCCATCTTCATAATATCAATATAAGAAATATTATATTTTTTCATCAAATTACTAATCGAATAAGAAGGTACTTGTTCTTTTGGAAGTTTATAAATTTTTTCGAGTCTTCCTTCCGTATTTTCTCTATGATTTGCTACACAATCTAAGACCGTACTAGAACTCCACCATTCATTAGGATGTAAAGTGGCAGTTCCATCTGATGCTTGAATGGCTGCCTTTATAATTTCCCAATTAAAATTATTTGTGTTACGATTTAAGAATAACATTTTGATATTTTCTTCTACCGGTTCAATACAAAAAATATGGGCATTCTTAAATCTGTATTGGAAATATATAGAAGACAATCCTATGTTAGCACCCAAATCAAAAATCACTCTCACTTCTTGTAAATATTTCTCAAAATCAAAATCATATATCTCGGACACAAAATTTTCTTGTAAAATATATAAGTCACTTTGATTTTTTCGAAATTTCAATATCAAATTCTCTCTTTCGCATATTTCTATTTGTTTCACCTCTCTAGATAAATCAGGTTTAAAAAACATTCCTTTATGATAATATGTAATCCATTTGCGAAATTTTCTATACGTTTTTTTGTCAAACTTATCTTTAGCAAGTAGTTTCTGTCTCTTCATTTCTCTTATCTCACGCTTGATAAGATCAAATAAAGGTATATCACCATCTCCATCTCTGTGTAAATATTTAAACATTTCTTTTTTCCCTCCTATACCAATTTATAAAGTCAAAATATGCCTCGGGTGTTCCTATGTGTTTTGACGGTTTATCATAAACAAGACCCTTTATAGACTTGTTTTCTACAATTTGACCGAGTATGTTTTTGTCTGAGTTATATTTATCGTAAAAGATATTTTTATTTAATAAGATTGCACCTATATCAACAAAATCTGATTCCTCTGTATTAGAGTAGCAAATTATTTTTCCTTCAGTGTTCATTTTCACATTTGCAAATTCGCATGTATCTTTTTTATGACATAAACACATACAACCATCATCTTTATCTGTAACAATATCTTCAATTTTTTTCAGATTAACAGTTGGAAATACATCTCCATATGTCATTAAAAAATTCCTAGGTAAAAATTTTTCGGCCAAAATCAATGCATTCCACGGTCCCATTTGTATTCCTTCAACTGTTGCAGATATAATAATATTTTTCCTTGTTTGATTCTTCTTTTTCCACTGTTCCACTGATTTTAATATTTCTGCTGCTCTATATCCTAGAAGCAAATGAAATCTATTAATTCCTTGTTGTTCAAACTCATCTAGCACTAAATGTAAAAAAGGAATTTCATCAATAGGAGCAATAATTTTGGGACAATCTCCTAAAATTTTCCGCACTCTTGTTCCTAATCCGCCCGCAGCAATAACTACACATTCAATTTTCCTCATTAAATATCCCTCTAAGCACAAAGCATATAATATGATCTATAACAACATGTAACGATTCTGTAATTGGTGTTGTTAGTTCTGTATCGCTTGGTGGTGGAATAACTAAAGAGATATCGCAGTGTTCTTCAAAATAGCCCCCCTTATCCCCTGAAAATCCAATGGTTGTTGCACCTCTTTTTTTTGCTAATTCTATTGCTTTACTTAGGTTATTTGACCACCTTTCTCCACCATGTACTGAAAACAATACTAATATATCACCTTTTTCAATCCATGGGTTTAATATTGAGCTCCAAGTTTCCTCCCAGTTCTTATCATTAGTCCATGCTGTTTGTAATGAGTTGTTTCCACCAAGATCTATAGCCCTAAACCCCTTCTTGTTACCTGTTGCAAACTTACTTAAATCTGCTACAAAATGTGCTGATGTACTTGAAGAACCTCCGTTTCCTACAGCAAAAACAATTCTGTTTTGCTTGTATGCATTAACTAGTACTTCAACAATTTTTTCAATCTTATTGATATCAATTCTTTCTAAAGAATTCATAGTTTCTTCTAAAGATATGTCGATTATTCTCTTAATTTCTGTATTCATATTATTTTTCCTCTTTAATCACTACACCGTTAACATCAATCTGAAACTTCTTTATGTTATAACCTCTATCACTGACTAGTTTAGATATCTTAGGTATGTCTGCTTCATATGCACACACCAAGATAAATCCCCCGCCACCCGCACCAATTAATTTTGCTCCAACTGCTCCTGCCTGTAACACTTTTTGAATCAAATCATCAATAGTATTGTTTGTAACAAAAGGTAGTCCTAGCCTCTTATTATCCCAATGCCTTTTGAGTATTTTTCCAATCTCACATATATCTTTCGTTAAAATAGCCACTTCCATTTCTTTAAAATCAGCTGAGAAAGTTTTGTTTAAGTTTTCTTCATTGAAATTTTTTGCTAATTGTTTTAATAATGCGTCAGACTCATGTTGTATTCCTGTTTCTATAAAAATAAAATTATGTTCCATAAGAGGAATTAAGCACTTTTTTATATCGTGTCTTTGAACAATTTTTATCGCGCCATCCGTATATCCTCTCATCTCAACACAACCCCCAAAAATTACGGAAAACTGATCCTGAAACCCAACAGACTTCTTAAGATACTCTCTTTCCCATTGATAAGCTTCAAAAGCTATTTCATATGGTGTCTTCTTTTGATTCAAAATATAATATTTCGCAGCTACTAATCCAACCGCAATAGCTCCACTTCCACCCAGTCCAGATCCTGGATTGATTTGAGAACTAATTGTCACATTATAGTCAGGTACAAATTTTTTAAATAAATTATTTAATTCAGACTCCTCATGAATTCCCTCTTTACTAAATGAGAGTTCAATCCTCTCATTTAGTGCTGTTGTTAATAGTACAGTGTTCATTTTTAAATAATATTCCGGCAAATCTGTTCCACCACCAGCTAATGAAAGTCGTAGTGGAACGCTAACTGTAAACTTACTCGACATATTCTAACCACCCCCACTCATCTTTTATATTACCTTCACAAATGCCAATATATGTATCTATCATTGATTTTGTAATTTGTCCAACTTCTCCCCCTCCAATAATAGTTTTATCAATTTGCAAAACTGGCGTTATTTCACATAATGTTCCTGCTATAAATATTTCATCCGCAGTATACAATTCTACTCTTGTAATATTTCTCTCAATTACAGATATATTTTTGCTATGAGCAAGACTTATAATATTTTTTCTTGTTATACTGTCAAGAATTCCTGCATTTAATGGGGGTGTGATAATCAAGTTGTCCTTCACCATAAAAATAGATGCTGCTGTAGTCTCTGAAACAAAATTTAGATTATTTAAAAAAATCGCATCATCATATCCCAACGCTTTGGCTTCAATTGCTGGTATTCTAAATGCTTGATATGCTGCTCCGGCTTTAATAAGTGGTGAAAATGTCATATCATCGCTTCTTCTATATGTACTAATACAACATTTGATTCCATTTTTAATATTTTTGTCTCTATCTACAGGGACACAAACAATGTATGCATCATTTACAGCATCACCATATAAATTCCCATATCTGCCGTCTTCTACATATACAGTTGGTCGAATATATAGATGACCATAGCCTTTCATTTTCTCAATTAATCCTATAATTCCACTTTTAATCTCTTGAAAATCATATGGGTTTTCTATATACATAAGTTTCGCAGACTGTTCCAATCTATCTAAATGTTCTTTTAAACACAAAATTGCATATTTCCCATCCTTTTGTCTATAGCATCTAATTCCCTCAAAAACATTTGCTCCCCTTGTAGCTAATTCTGACCATACATGTATTTTGGCTTCTTCCCATTTACAAATTTCTCCTTTAAACCAAATATATCTAGGTCTCACAATCTTTTCCACGTTCTCATTTCTCCTTCATAAATATTTTATCTAACTGTATTCTTCTCTGCTCATTTGACGATAAATAAGCCTTTTCAACTATATACATATTTTGAATTGCATCATCTACATTTCCCATCTCAAAATCTGCTTTGTTTTCAATATTATTGATAAAATAAACCCATTCATTTATCCAGGATTTATCCCTTCCCCTATATTCTGTGATGGTTTCCTGAAAAGGATCATTCGGTCTCCTAAATCCTATTTTTAATTTTTCTGAATCATAGCTCCCACCTAGCCCAGTTATTTCAAAATAACCTTTTGTACAATACAATTCAAATCGAAACTTATTTATCCATTGAGTTATTGAAGAATGCAATGTAGCTGTTTTTCCATTTTCACCGTGTAATAAAACTACAGCTGTATCTTCTAATGGCTCAATTGGAAATACTTGCGTAGATACTTGTGAAGATAGTGAATCAAACTCTCCCATATACCATCTGAATAAATCTATAGCATGTATCCCTTGTTCCATTAATTGCCCACCTGAAACAAATTTTGTATTAGACCGCCATTCGTTCTCACACTCTTCTCGTCCACATATACCATATACAGCTCGTCCTGTTATTGGTCTGCCAATTACACCAGACGTAAGTATCTCATGTGCTTTAAGCATTGCAGGATGATGTCGATGATTAAATCCACACATTATCTTTTTACCACAATCCAACGATATTCTTTTAATTGCTTTTGCATCTTCTAACTCTTTAGTTAATGGTTTTTCGCACAAAACATGTTTTCCATTTTCTAAGGCACAACTTGCTATTTCAAAATGTAAATGAGGAGGTGTACATATAATTATTACGTTAATCTCATTATCTATCACAACTTCTTTCCACGAAGAAGTAGTAGCAACATTATATTTGTTTCCCAATTTATTTAGCGAGTCTTTATCAATACTGGCAATTTTGCGCAAATTTCCAATTTGTGTTTCCATGATAGCTTGTGCTCTTCTATCAGCCTGTAAACCACTTCCAATAATTCCTATATTATACATAAACGATACTCCTATATTTCAAAAGTTCTACCTGGAGTTACAATCATGCCATGTTGTGTTAAATTTAATTTTTCTAGACTGTTTGGTATATCTAGAATCAATTTCCCAGAAGTAAGCGATATATAATTATCTTTTTTAATTTCCTCTGCAATATCATTTCTTAAAATAATTAAAATGTCCGAATCTTCTATTGCTTGATCGAGTCTTTTGTAGCAAAATATTTCTCTTTCTCCTAATAGTGCTTTGTCTTCACCACTTATTAACTCATCATAAAACGCTATTTTCTTCATACCATATTCTTTTAAATATTTATGCATTTGAAGTCCAGGTGATCTCCTTAATGTATTCGTATTTGCTTTATAAATAGCTCCTAGAATGCATACGTTTTTATTTTTTAATGATGTATAAGTTTCTATGCGATCTAATAAATATTGAATACGAGTATTATTTATATCTATGATTGATTTGAAAAAAGACTCAACAGGGGATTCTTTATTGCATATAGAATCTAATATTTTAACATCCCTTGCCAACGTTCCACCGCTAAACCAAGGACCCGGTAGTAATGGTAACCCATTTCCAATTCGATTATCTAGCTGCATAATTTCTGCTACTTTATACGCATCAGCCCCCATCTGAACGCATATCTCAGCTAATGCATTGCTGAAACTTATTGTAGTTGCTAAAAACGCATTTATTGCATGTTTTACCATTTCAGCAGTTTCAAGATTACAAATAATTGGCTTTTCGCACCACTTATTTATTATTTGTTTTATTTTTTTTGCATATTCTTTGCAATCTGATCCGATTACCCAAGTATTATTTTTTTTGAAATATGCTAAAGACTTTCCTAATTGGAAGTTTTCCGGTACATACGCCACATTAATTTTAGCATTATCTAAAATGTGTACTATTTCTTTGCATGTTCCACAAGGAACCTGTGAACTAACTATCAAGTCCTTGCATATACCTGATTTTTGTAACATTGATACATATTGCATTATTTCTGTAAGATCACAATTATCTTCATCATCCAATTTAGTATCTACAGTAATCCAAATCAATTCTACTTCATTTAGATCATATATATTGGTAGTAAAACATAATTTTTTTTCTGCTATAGCTAACTGTAATCTTTCATCTAAGTCAGGTTCAAAAATAGGTGACCGACCCTTAATTAAGTTTTCAATCCTATCTGCTCTCATATCAAATGCAATAATTTGATTATTACACTCAACAAGTCCTGCTGTCATAACACAACCTAAATGCCATAATCCCATAATTCCAATTTTTCTCTCCATATTCACCTCAAATTATTTCTTTAAATAGTCATTCATTCTTTTTGCTGCAATCTCCACAGATTCATATGAATTGTACTTAGTGTGCCATCCTAACTGCTTCACTTTCGATACATCTAACTTAACAACCGGTTGATCACCAGGCCATGCTTCTCTTTTTGTACATTGATATCGAAAATTCTCGATATTCAGAATATCAGCTATAATTTCTGCAATTTGAATAACATTTGTAGTCAACGAATTTCCTAAATTAAATATTTCACTTTGACTTTCTAAAACGACATGCGACTTAACATATTTCATTCCTTCTATACATTCCTCTACCAGAAAATAGCTTTTTTCTTGAGTTCCATCTCCTAAAATAGTCAATTCTGAAGGATTCTCCCTTAACTTTTCAATAAAATCACGAATTACTCCTCGTGGCATTCTTTCTCCAACAACATTTCCAAATCTAAAAATATATCCTCTTAGACCAAATAAATGACAATAAGCGGAAATAAAAGCTTCAGCTGCCAACTTTCCAGCAGCATATAGTGACAGTGGATATAATGGGGCGCTACTTTCTTTTACTTTATCTTTAGACAAATTTCCGTAGACCGCACCAGAACTCGCAAACACAATCGTAGTTACTCCTAATTTTCTCATTGTTTCCAATATGTTTTTAGTTCCTTGTACTGCAGAATTCAAATCAACTTGCGTATCTAAATATCCCAGAGGAATGTTTGCATTTCCTGCTAAATGCCACACCTCATCTTGATTTTTCATAGCACTTTCAACCATAAATATATCCATAATATCTCCAAAAATAACTTTTAATCTTGGATGTTCTATGTATGATTTCATCCATATTTCATTTCCAGAGCTCATATTATCTAGAATGGTAACAAAATGTCCCTCGCTCAATAAACTTTCAACTAAATGACTTCCGATAAACCCTGCTCCTCCAGTCACAAGAATTCTTTGCATATCCCTATCTCCTTATATTATTAGTTATCTATCTTATCAAATACTTCAATAATCGACATATATGAAGGCACATCTATCTTTGAAGTAATATTGGAATATCCATTTAAAGTTTCTAAAATGTGATAATAAAATTCCATTGTAATGACAGGGTTCTTAAAAATATCCTCAACAAAATAATTTAGACATTTCAGATGGACAGTACTAATATACTTTTTGTTTTCTTCTATTACTTGGTCATTTTTACTATATATAATAGTACAATCGATATTTTTTAACTGAATCAGCTCAAAAACACTATATATATCAGCACAACCACTCCAGCCATCTAATAATGGTTCTGTGATCACAAAACCATTTAATAATTTAATTTTATCAATTTCATTTTTTATTTGTGATTTTAAGCTTTCTACTAAATTTATCATAATAATTTTAGGCTTTACCGGCATTTTTATTACAGATTCTATAACATAGAATACTGATATCTTTTCGGTAAAAAGGAAGTCAAACCTTTCTCCTTTTAATACTTTTTTTAGATTTTGTTCGTATATGCATAAGCTTGCATTTGTAATATAACCATCACCTTCACCTACATTATTCTCCGTTTCAAGACATGTTACTGCATATCCATTAAATGCCAAATAATAAATCAAATCAAAATAGTGATCTCCCTTTTTTCCAAAATCCGGAACAATCAATATTTTTTTATTATTGCATTTTTCTAAAGATGTATATTTTACTAATGCAAACTTTCCATTTTCCCCGTTTATTTTTTCTATCTTTTTTAACATTTTTATCCTCCCATTATATTTTTAAGCAATTTCCCAACTCCATTATTTATATTGCTATCGATTATGTACATAGCATTTTGTTTTATTTGGTCCGTTGCATTTTCTACACAAATTGAAATTTCACTTTGCTGTAGCATGTCTAGATCGTTACTATCATTGCCAATAGAAATAGTACTCTCTAAATTAAGCATTGTTGCTAAAAATTTCATGGCATATCCTTTAGTTGCAAAACTATTTTTTATTTTTACCCAATACATTCCGTCTATGTATGCATCTTTATTTATAAAAACATCTCGAATTCCAATCTTTCTAAGTTGATTTCTTAATTTTAAAGAATTTTTATAATCTTCTATAAAACTAATCGAAATTACATTTCCCTGAAACAATTCTTTTACATTTTCCACCTGTGTGAATCTGTTATCTCCAGCTCTGCTTTCAAAATATATTTTGGTTAGTTTATTTAAATCACCTAACCAAAACACTTTTTCGCTTCCTTCATATTGACTGTATGATAATATGGTATGTGTTTTATAAAGTATGTCTAATGCTTTGTTTAAAAGTTTATTTTGCTCTATAGTGAAACATTTTAACATCTTACCTTGTGGTGTATATATACATGCTCCATCATTAGTAATAATAGGTAAATCAAACTTTATTCCATTTAGGATTTTACAAGCCATAGTATAAGAACGTCCTGTAGCGATAGTAAACGAACCATATTTTATGTACTTATTGATAATATTTCTAGTTTCAACATCCAGCTCCCCATTATTATCTAATATAGTTCCATCTACATCTGAAACTATCAATGTTTTTTTATTTACTTTTTGTAGTATATCCTTCATCATAATATAAATTTCCCTATAACCCTTCCTCTCATTTTCTTTCCTGATATTGTTCTTTCAATTTTTTCAACAAATTCTATAACTCTTGGATATTTATAAGGTGCTGTATTTCTTTTTACATAATTCTGTATAGATAATTTTAATTCTTCATTCCCTTCATCTCTATTTTCTAAAACAACGTCTGCTTTCAATATAATACCGCGAATTAAATCTGGAATTCCATATACCTTACACTCTCGCACATATGTTAACTCTTCAATAATGTTTTCAATTTCATATGGACTAATTCTATATCCTGACGATTTAATAATGCTGTCATTTCTCCCTTTATACCAATATTCTCCATCTCTATCCATACTTGCCAAATCCCCAGTATGATAATATCCTTCTTCAATAATATTTAATGATTGTTTACTATTATTTTGTATGTTAGTTGCTAACCCTATTGGTGCTTCGTCACTACAATCTATAACAATTTCTCCAATTTCCCCAACATTAGTAACCTCCCCATCTTCTTTTAATAATTTAATCTTATATATGGGATTAGGTTTTCCAAGAGATCCTTTCTTTAAATCACTATTAAAATTTGCTATTAACAATCCTGTTTCAGTCTGTCCGTATCCATTTACAATTTTAACTCCTGTCTTCATATAAAATTTATTAATTAGTGATGCTGGTAATGTTTCACCAGCTGAACAAGCATGAATAACTGACTCAAAATATTTTTCCATAAAAACATCTTTATCCAATAACATTCTATACATGGTCGGAGGCATACATAGCGTATTGATCTGATAGTTTCTAATCATATCTAATATTTTAAATACATCAAATTTCTTATAATCATATACAAATACTATTCCCCCTATCAACCATGGTCCAAATAATTTTCCCCATAATGCTTTTCCCCATCCCGAATCAGAAATAGTCCAGTGTATATTTCCATCCTCCACTCTATTCCAAAAAGCAGCTGTAATATAATGTGTTAATGGATATCTATAATCATGTGCAACTAATTTTAAATTTCCTGACGTCCCTGAGGTAAAAAGCATAAACATCGTATCTCTCCCTTGAGGCACTTTCTCACTTTCTTTAATATCAAAAATATTTGAATATTCACAAGATGCTTTTTCTATATCTATCCAGCCCTTTTTCTCTCCTCTAATTGTAAATTTTTGTAAACATTTACCTAATAATTTCATTTCCACTTTTTCTACTTCAGTTTGAAATTCATCATTATTTATACAAATAACTGCTTTTGCATCGCACAAATTTACTCTTTGTCGTATATCTTTTTCTCTTAATTGGCTGATAACCGGAACGGGTATTGCCCCGATTTTATTTAATGCCAGAAATACATACCAAAATTGATATGCCCTTTGTAGTGCAACAATTAACCTATCTCCTTTACGAATCCCTTCACTTTTTAAATAATTGGCAATTTGATTTGAATATAGCATTAAATCTTTATAAGTAATTCTCTTTTCTTCAAATAATTGCGATACATATATCATTGCTGTTTTGTCAGGTTCATTTTTTGCTATTTCGTCGATAATGTGAAATGCAAAATTAAAATCATTAGTATTTGAAAATTCTACTTTTCTAATTTCACTATTGCTTTCTTCAATAGTAATATATTTATCTAACACTATATTTCCCATATATTTCTCCTCCTATTATGGTTTGAAAATGGATTATGTATAGTGTTAATTTTATCATTTTATACTGAAATTTTAGATTTAATGTAAAAAATAAGCCTCTTCATGTAACTATTTCTTTTAGCAAAAATATTCTTGTTTTACTGATCATTTATACAACTACTATAATAACCTTAGAGATTTTCTATAACTAATTTTCTAGGATAAAAATAGAAATGACTAACTTTTCATCTTTTAGCCAACTCTTTCAGTTTCCTCAAAAAGATAACTCCTTTATTTATATATCAATTCCTATTATCTACATTATTTCCTACAAAATTTCAAATATAAAAGTAGCTCTTTGTTAGTTAACATATCATTTAATTTAATCCTTTAGCCTAAATCTCTCACCTACTGGTAAAAAAGATTGGATATCCGTGCTTCTGGAAAAAACATTTTTTTGGATAACAAAGCGAAAGTCATAGAAGCCAGATACATGATTTTATACCGGCTAAGAGAAATGCAGAGATATGTTTATTATGATATAGATCAGACAGAAATGTACTGGGTTCGCTTTACTGGGAACAATGTAAAGAATATTTAAAAAAATATGGTTTATTTGAATTAGGCGGGTGATATAAACCTAGAATTTCCCGGAATATCATCAAATTTTTTTGAAAAGTGATTAAAAAACTACAGTTTTCACCCATTATGAAAATTATCTGCAAAATATGAGCATAACTTTCTATATTTTACCTTTGTAAACAAGCACTAATAAATAAAATAGAAATTATAAAGCGTACTTTTTATAGACTCTGGAAATAGACTTGAATTAATGTCACACTTATTGACATAAAACCGCAGAAAAAAGGCTACTTCATTAACCAATAATGAAAATAGCCTTCTTTCTTGTATCATGCTAATTTACACGCTTGCTCTGTCTGTGTTACTTGCTGTGGAAGCATTAGCACCATGATTCCAAGGCCAACAGTTGCAACCACAGTGGCTACAGTTATCACTGTCGCCTAACACACTAGAAAGTGCAAAACCATTACGGCACATACAAGCTCTAGGATTGATATCATTATCAGCATTTAATGATACATTTCTTCCTACAGGATTTGTGAGTTTCATATAGTCTCCTCCTTTCTTCTGTATTTTTATACAAAGATAATCAGTAAATCTGATATCCTTATATCTAATCCAATTCCATTTCATTTAAAGGAATTAATAATTTAGGATTTCTTTCTAAAATTTCATGGTATTGAATCAACTGGTTTTCAATTCCAAACTTTTCACTAATACAACGGATTTTCTTTGTATCCATATCTAAGCCATTTTCATCATAACAAGATGCATAGCAGATGCCACATAAATGAGCTGCCCAGCAATTTTGACAATATTTTCGTGACTGCTCTATGTATTCATCAATATATTTTTCTTGTATTCTAGGAATATTAATTCCGTCCATAACATTTCCAATATTGGGAGCCTCACCAATTCTTTCGCAGATATGATATTCACCATCAACCGTTATATATAATCGTCTTCCACCTGGTATGCAGCATCCATTAAAATAGTATTTCTTCATTGGTGTATCTGATAATCCTCTTTTATGTATTTTTAATAATCCTTTTAACATACTTCCCCACGTAAAAATCCTATTTGGTTCTTCTATGTCCTGGAATTGCTCAATAGACCAACATTGAATCGGATTGTATCGCTCCATAAATTGAATATTATTTTCTATTTTTTCTCTCCTTCTCAGTTCGTCTATATCATGTCGCTTTCCATTATCTGCATAACTAAACATAATTGTATTTCTTTCATTTATATAAGGACATTCCTCAATGAATCCTTGAATCTTATCGAAGCGTTCTCTTGTATACGGTGGAGTAATTACCATATTTACAATAATATTTTCGTCCCTATCTCCATAAGCATTGCGAAGATTTTTTAATCCCTCCATAGCACGTTCAAAGCTTCCGCTTCCATCTGAACCTTTACGATGTTCGTCATGCAACTCTTTGTTTCCATCAATGCTACAAACCACAGTAAAGTTAGGTACTCCTGCTAAATAATCTGCTATTTCTTTAGTCATTAAAGTCAAATTTGTCGTCATTGAGTACATAATAGTATTGCTTAAATTTAAGGATTTCACATACTCAATACATTGTTTGATCAATTTAAAATTAAGCAGTGGTTCCCCTCCATAAAAAGTAATATAGAACTCATCTTTCATTTTATCTAATGAATAATCTATAACTTTTTTTGCTATTTCAAAGGACATATCTCCATGTTGTGAAAAATCTCGAAACTTTGGATTTTCCTCTTGATATATGCAATAATCGCATCGCAAGTTACATTTCTGTGTTACTTCAAAGGTAATTTGTCCCAATTTATTTTCTAAACTCTTCTTCAAATCTGTCACTTGTTCTCCAGAAAAGGTTTCTAGCAATGGAGCTTTCAAAATATTCTCATTATTTACACTTTCCATAATTTGCTTTAGTGCACTTTCTATTTCTTCTTCGCTCAACTCCAGTTCTTTTAATCGTCCAAATTCATTTGTATCTTGAAGTTTTTTCAAAACCTCATACACAACCTTCTCACATTCAAATACTTTTCCTGTTCCAGTATCATAATAGTAAAAACGATTTCTGGTTTGAAATACTTTTCCTCTTCTTCTATAATTCCCGTCTTCAACTATTTTTGAAAAAAACTGCTCATACACTTTATAATTGTTCATTTTCCTCATCCTCCTTTGTATGATCTCTTCTCCACATTTGGAAAAACTTTCCCTTCTTCAGTATCAATTCTTTCTCTGTTCCTTCTTCTACTATTTGCCCTTCATCTAATACTAAAATCTTATCCATACCTGACAAATCATGTAAATCATGTGTTATTAAAATCATCATCTTATCTGGATATGTTGTTTCCATTTCTTTTAGTATTTTATTCGCAGATATATGATCCATGCTACTAAAAGGTTCATCTAAAATCACTAAATCTGCTGTTCTAAATAAAGTTCTAGCAAGTCCTATTTTCTGCTGTTCACCTCCCGACAAATAAATTCCTTCTTTATCAAACTCTTTAGATAAAACAGTTTGGTTTTTTAATGGTAAACTTTTAATTTTCTCATACACATTTACTGTTTTTAACAATTCCTCTACTTGTTCTTCTTCATTCTCATATTCCATAGAAACATTCTGATTCACCGTCATAGAAAACAATCGAAAATCCTGATACAGAATCGAAAGTCTATTTCTATAATCCTTTTTAGATAAATCACGTAATTCACTGTCGTTAACATAAATATTTCCACTATATCCTTCGTAAAACCCCAGCAGCAACTTTATAATTGTTGATTTTCCAGATCCATTCTTACCTACAAGTGCAATTCTTTTATTGTTCTTTCCAATAGAAAAATTGATATTATGTAAAATATCCTTATTACTATCCCCATATGAGAATTTCACATTTTCAAAACGGATTTTCTCAATCATATTTACTTGTTCTTTCCCTTCTCTGGTTCTTCTGTTCATAAATTCAAAATACTTTTCTAAGTCTAATGCATTTGAATATATTTCTGGAACACTTGCAATGGCTGCCTTCATCTGTTGAATCATCTGCTGGATACCTGTATATAAAACAATAAATTCTCCGATAGGTATTTTCCCAAATATTGTATTATATCCTAAATAAATGAGAATAAATATTTCTGTAATGGAGTCAATTAGCATAATGCCTATGTACTGCATACGAATTCGTTTTCCCCATTTATTTGTTATTCTATTCATTCCACTCCACGCAGCCTGATATTTTTTTTCAAAAACTCTACTATTGCTAAATGTGATAATCTCTTTAATATATTCATGAAGATAAAATATTCGATGTATATAATTTATTTCTCTGTTATAAGGAATTGATTCAATCTTAAATTTATATTGAAGATTTTTCATTCTTATGGAACACATGCAGGATATTCCTACACCTATGAACGCACAAGAAATAACCAGAAAGTCATACTGAAGTATAATACTACTTATCCCTATAACACTCATTAAACTAGTAAGTATCCCTGTAATTAAAGTAATGGCATTCAATATACCGGTTTTCCCGTTCTCAGCCACAAAATAATACAAATCATAGAATTCTTCGTTATCATATTCTTCCAAATTAAATGTTTTTGCTTTTGCATAAATATCGCCCTGAATTTTTTCAATAATACGGTTTTGTAATAATGGTTCGTATAAATAACTTGCACTTCCATTTATAATTGCAATCACTATTGACACCAGCAACATCACACCTATAATCATCAAGAAATATCTCATTTCTTGCATCGCAATAGTTTCTGTTATATATCTTAAAATGCTTAGATTAATAATATTAAATAAACTTGTAAGTATAGATATTACTATCATCAATAAAATGTATTTACGATCAATTTCCCAAATGTATTTTATACAATATATAGTGTTCTTTATCACATAATTTTTTTCTTTTTTCAATCCCTCACATCCTTATATCACTGTGTCTAGGGAGTATTCCTAGACACAGTGGAGAGGCCTCTCCACTGTGTCTAGGGAGTATTCCTAGACACAGTGGAGAGGCCTCTCCACTGAAAACTTTGCTATTTATTTACTTGATGTTTCCGGAAAACAATATATCCCAGAACCGAACAGATTACTGCCACTATTGCATTTATCAAAATTGCCATAACCGGCCAACTCAATACAATATTTCCTATGCTATATGCCGTATATGACTGGAACGAAAAATCTGCTATTTTAGGTGGTAATAAAGATAATACATGACTCCATGCATATCCTCCTGTATCAGGTGATAAAAATGTCGGAATTATAATCAGCAAAAATGCAACAATAATAACCGCATAAGTATTTTTCAATAAAGCAGACATAAAAAGTGTTATTCCCATAATTCCTAATGTAAAGAAATATCCCAACAATAATGCTATTACTACTGCTTCTCCCATTGTAAGATTATATCCAACAGACATAGCTGGATACTTTAATTGAATAGGTAAATCTGCACCTTGTGTTCCTAAAAAGATCATATAAACACTTGAATAAATCAATGTTATTCCCCAGTAAACACATGTTGCATATAGCCATCCTGATACAATCTTTGCAAAAATTAACTTACTTTTTCCATATTTCATACATAAAATTAATGAGTCACATTTAGACTGATATTCCCCGGCAAATATTGGTGCAATTCCTATACATATTATCATCATTATTAGCACAGGCCACGTTAATGTATCTAAAATCATACTCCAGCCTTTGTGATAACCATATTGATATTCCTGTAAATTTCCCGTCTTTTCTTTCCAATAATTTGCTTCACTAGACGTTAATCGCCCCTGCTCTTTTTTCAAATCTATATATGTGTTGTCTCTTTTTATTTGTGCTTCCCGAAAATCTTTCCCAACATTTTCTTCCAGAACTTCTTTCATGCTGCTACCGCTTCCCGGTTCCCTATATACATTAGTAATCAAACTCAATAAATCTCTGTTCGGAAGGTAAAATGTTCTATATACCTCTTCTGACAAATACTGATGTGTTTCGCTTTCTGAATTTGTATTAGGATCTGAAGTGTACTTTAAATATTGTCTTACTATTTCATCAACATTTTTCTGTGTTAATTCTATGTTCTTCTGCGTATCCTTCATCACTTCTACAGCACTCATTCCCGAAAAGTTTTCACCATTTTCATTTGTCGCACTAATTTGCATAATACTGGACCAGACGCAAAACACTAAAAACAATCCGCAACCAATTATAGATAATTGAGCCAATCTACTCTTCCATATTTTTTTCCATTCATATTTGATCATCCCACTCATTAAATGCACTCTCCTTCTTCTTGTATCTCATCAGAAAAAATTTTCAAATATAAATCCTCCAAAGTTGGTTCTACAGTTATTGCGCCTTCTATCGGAGATGACACCGAAATGACCCTTGCTTCTATAACTTCTTTCATTGCATGCGAATTAGCAACACAATGTGTTCTTTCAAAATTACTCCATTGATTATTGGGTACTCTACACGACCATACCTCATTTTTTACTTCTTTCAGCAATTTCTCGGCTGAACCCTGTAAAATAAATTTTCCTTTTTTCATGATCAATACTTGGTCTGAAATATACTCTATATCAGACACAATATGCGTAGATATAATAATAATTTTGTCCTTTGACATTTCTGCAATAATATTTCTAAAATAAGCACGTTCTTTAGGATCCAGACCTGCTGTTGGTTCATCCAAAATCAATATTTTAGGATCATTCAATAATGCTTGCGCAATACCAAGTCGTCTTTTCATTCCTCCTGAAAAAGTCCTAATTTTTCTATCTGCATCTTTTTCTAAATTCACAAGTTTTAACAGTTCTTTTGTTTTCCTTTTTGCAAATCTAGGAGGCAATCCTTTGATGGACGCAATGTATAACATAAAATCTTTAGCCGTAAAACCAGGAGTATATCCAAATTCTTGTGGCAAGTATCCTAGCATATCTCTAAATCGTTCTCCCATCTGTATATTATTTTCGCCGTTAATTTTCACTTCACCTGCGGTCGGCTCAATAATTCCACAAATCATCTGCATTAAGGTTGTTTTCCCTGCACCGTTAGCTCCTAAAAAGCCATACACGCCTTCTCTAAGTTCTGTATCAATACTTTCAACAGCAATTTTATTTTTAAATTGCTTAGATAAATGTTCCATTGCTAATCTCATTCAAATTCCCTCCTGTTTTTTTTAATAACTGCTTTATTTCCACTCCAACACTGCTAACTGCAATTACTCCAAATACTAACCAAATAGCAAAATAACATGTCGCAAATAATTCCACTCCTGATATTTTCAATATAACAATGCTGCTACTCAAACATATTCCCCAAGTCGTTGAATATAGTAAGATATTTTCTTCATGACATTTATTTAAAATATACATACATCCAAAACACATTATTACATAAGGGACTGTTCCATATAGAATAATCTGCCATATTACTGTTTCCTTTACAATCGATAGTAATGTAGCACTACAAATCAAAAAAAATAGATCAAAAATACCGAAAGCAATTAAACGGATCATTAAAACTTTACTAAATGAATGTTTTGCAGCTATTTGTATTTCAAGCATTCCGGCTTGAAATACATTACATATTTCTTTCGCATTAAATAGGCATAGAATAGGTCCCGCGATTGCTAGCAAAGTCCACATCCAATTATTAATGTTAATATCCTCTGCTATGAACAAATACAATATGAAAAGTGAAAAAATTATCTTTAACCCCCACACTTTTTTACTGATAAACCCTACTTGGTTGAAAAAGAATTCAGTATTTGTCATCCTTTGATTTTCTGGGAAAAAATCTATATTTTTCACTTCCGAAATGACTTCTTCTAATTTATGTTCGTCATATTTTGGTATATGTAGTTGTTGCAATTTTCCTTTCAATTCTCTATCTTTCATATTTCAGTTCTCCCAATCTGATCTTTAATAATTTTTCTATTCTTTTAATTTTATACCCCACAGTAGAAGGTGGCATATTTACAATTTGTGCAATATCCTTCACCTTGAGATCTTGATAATATCGTAGAATAATCAACTCTTTATCTAATGGATCTAACTGCTGTATTTCCCGCCATATATCAATCTGCAATGGGACATTATCTAATCCTCCATCACAAGAAATTTCTGTTTCTAATTCATCTATTGTTTCATATCTTTTCCGAAAAAAATCTTTTATTGTATTCTTTGCCACTACATACAAATAATTTTTTAATTTTCCATATTCACGATATGTATCAAGACTTTTTAAAAATTTCAAAAAAACATCTTGCGTAATATCTTGTGCTGTTTCTTTATTTCCAAGATGAAAAAAACAATATTTATATATATCAGAATAATATTTCCGTACTAAATCCTCTACTTTTTCTTCATCCAAAAGCAGATCTCGAATTTTTTTCTCTTCAAACACAAATTTTCTCCTAAAATGTATCCACTATTTTTTTCTCTTTATAATATATAACGATTATACAAGCAGAAAAAACAAATGTTTCTAAATATTTTTTATTTTTGAAGCCCTATTCCTTCATTTTCTATAAAAGGAAATACTCCTATTCAAACTATAAAAAGACTATATTGAAAAAAGGCAATAATTATCTACATAATCACTGCCTCCTCTAAATTCATTATTTTCCATTTTTCAGTCTATCCCTTATTATGTCTATAAACTTAATACCAAAAATTTTTCATTTCTTTCCACTCTCAATCATATACGCTTAGTTTCCTACTATGCTTTTATCTCACTAATCTCAAACATTCCTTCTTCACTAACATCATTTGGGTATATAACAGATCAATTTTTTTGCATAAATATTCTGCATTGCTTCTGCAATTATTAAATAGCTAAATTGCAACTCTCTTTTCTAAAATTTCTCTTTCTTATCTTTCAATCCCTCTCTGGCGAATACAAAAATAACCATCTCTATGTACGAATCAGGTCACCCGTCCGTCTATTTTCATCTATTTCATCTAGTGCTATTCTGTCCATGCAGTCCGTAGAAACAATGTAAAAATGTACAAAACAGCACACAATATCACTCATTTTCTGCCTTATAGATAGTAGGAGACAAAATATTCCACGGCATTGTCAGGGAACATCTCCTTGAATTCTCCATACAACTGCGCTGCCAGCGTCTTATTATGTGCAATGACAAGCGTCGGTTTCTGCAACTGCTCAATAACATTTGCCATCGTGAAAGTCTTTCCAGAACCCGTAACCCCTAGTAAAGTCTGGCATTGATTGCCTTCCTTGAAACCTTTTACCAACTGTTCGATCGCCTGCGGCTGGTCTCCGGTCGGCTTATATGGGGCTTTCAAAATGAATCTATCCATAGCAAAATCCTCCATGTGTGACTTTTCATACGTTTACTATCAGCCACATTTTCAAATATATTCGTAACGGAAACTCAAATTTGCAAAAACAAATTATCTTATAACGGACTTTACGAATTCTAAATACGAAAAGTCACAAAAATATTAATCATAACGCAATGTAAAATACTCTGCCAAGTATTCAGCATCTATTTGTGCATGTCACTTGCACAAACTATTTACAATTATACTTTTAGATATAAAATATCTACCCCTTTTTTATATATTTTCTATTTCCTTTTTAGCTTTTTTGAAACATTGCATAAATAACTCCATTTCCTAATGAAAGCATTATAGTATTTTTTAATTTCGTCAACCATATAGACATTCCACTCAAGTTCATATTTTACCTCTTCTGTTTCTCTAATATATTTTACAACTAGTGTAATGACTTGATGATTTTTAGCAATACCACCACCTCGTTAAGAGGCAGTGGTAAATGTAGGATACAGTGAACTAAACTTTATTCTGGCGTCACTGGTTCTAACATGCCAGTTGACCTTTGTTGCCAGTGTATTTCGTTCTGTTTCCCATGCAGACAGTTCGCTGTGTAACAGCCCTATCTCAGCGATACAGCGGCTGAGGCATTGTCTGGTCATTACATGAAGCTCTATTTCCGCAATATCCAGCCAGCTCCCATGCTTTGGGGTATAATGGATCTCCAGCCTTTTTAGGATGCGTCTTGCTTCTTCCGCTGGATAGCGCTTATACAATGAGGAAGGTTTGTGCGTATTGAGGTTGTCCATCACAAGGACGATTTTTCAGCATCCGAGTACATAACGTCTGTAAGGTACCTGATTTCTTCTGCCCCGTCAAGTGCTGTGCGGTGTTCTCTTACGCTTACATGATGTGTCCCTCTAAGCGGTTCTATAAAAGCAAATATGCTGACAGTTCCGTTACGGACATATTCGGAATCTGTTTTCCGGTCACTTCCCGGAATCATCGGCAGTGGTTCCCTTGCCTCACCAAGAAGCTGGTATGGTTTTTCATCCATGCATACCACCGGACGTTTCTTATCATAGGGAAGTTCGTAAACGTCAAGAACATCTTCCATACAGGCTATGAATTCCGGGTCTTCTTTTGCCGGGATGCACCAGTACTCGTTTTTGTGAGGTCGAAGTTTGTTTTTTTTAAGGCCTTGCGGATTGCCTCCCTGCCCACGGGAGTTTCCAGAATCACTTTGGATTCTTTTTCAAGCAGACGGATTGTCCACCGGGAATGCCCCTCCGGAACAGGTCCGCAGGCAAGTTCGATCAGCTAGGCTTCTGTACGTCCGTCAACCTTGCGCCTTGCATTATCTGAATTGATGTTTCGCTTAAATTCAGTAACGGCGTCAATGCCGCCATTCACATATTTCGTCACAGTATTGGTAACCGTTGCCATGCAGACACCATTCAATCTTGCACTTTGTTCATGGGTTAAGACTTTTCCGTGGGCTTCGTCCAGATCGAGGATGATCTGGCATCTGCTGCGGATCGTTTTTGAAGTTTGTTTATTATGGATAACAGATTTCAACGTTTTCAATTCTTTTTCTGTAAGATGGATATTATATTTTTTGGGTCTTGCCATAGGAATCACCGCCATTTCTTTTTATTATACATCAGACCAGCTGTGATTACCAAAAGATTTGATTAAATATCATAAGGTTATTACGCTAACAGTAAGCTCTTCCAATTTTTCAAGATACATATCATCATCAGAAAAATCAATATATAACTTTGTTCCCAAAAATCTTGGAAGTTTTTTATTTTGATTACATCGCATAACCGGAATTATGTAATCCACATTAGTATCTTGAATCAAATCCGTAGTTAAAATCATCTTCTCATATCCAGAACCACCTATTCCTGCATTCGCTTTTTGAATATATATCAAAGCATACACACATCATGAGAGATGATTCACTCAACCCTTGTTCCATAAAGAGACTTAAATCGCCACCAATTCTCAAATCCCATTGATCAAGCATTACATCAACCCCATATGTTGGCGTAAATCTGTTGCCAACTTTTTTACCCATGCTTTATGTTCTTCATTATCATGTGAATACGATATAACTAATTTGGGATGTTTTCTCATTTCTATACCTCTCTAGTTCATCATCTATTTTCTTCTGGCACCTTGTTTCGCACTTTTATTTGCACCTTTAATGGTCTCTATATAGGCCTCTTCCACAGGAGAAATTGTTTTTTCCTGATATTTTCTATATTCACTCTTTGCTTTCTTAACAGCCTGATCGTGACTCACTTTTCCTGCACCAGTTAGTAATTTCCGATTGCCAGAAGACAGTACTGAATCTAATTGTTCCACATAATCATTCATGTACATTGGTTTATGCTCAATCGCATTAATTTCAGCCAAGTCAAAATAACCTGAAACAAGATTATTTAGTATCTTCAATTCATCTTCCGAAAGATAATTCTTTGCAACACTGATATCTTTTAACGCTGGCAGTTCACCTGCAAAAGAAGTTAATCCCATAAAAGATTTCTCAGCATCGGCTCTTTCATATATCACTTCCGCCGTATGACCATGCGCTGCAAAATGCAATTTGTTCTGTACAATTTTGAAAAAACGTATTGATTCATCACTATGAGGGTTGTAATCAACACTTGTTGCATATAAATCCAGTACTTGACGATAAAGAACTTTTTCAGATGAACGAATATCTCTAATTCGGTCAAGTAATTCTTTCCAATAGTTTCCACCACTATTTCCTTTTAACCGTTCATCATCCATCGTGAACCCTTTAATCATATTTCTTTTAAGCGTTCTGTTGCCCACCGACGAAATTGTGTTCCTCGAATAGACTTCACACGATATCCTACAGAAATTATAACATCAAGATTATAATAATTTGTAGGTTTTGTAGAAAAATCGGAATTTCCGATTTTTCTCACAGACTCCGATTTGAGTAATTCTCCTTCTGAAAAAACATTTAAAATATGCTCATTTATAGTTGATCTAGATTTTCCAAATAATTCTGACATCTGATTTATTGTCAACCAGACAGTTTCATCTTCTACTTTTACTTCAATATGTGTCAAACCATCATCCGTATTATAAAAAATAACTTCACCCTGATTTTCCATTTAAACTCCTCCTCGCGATTCGATTATATATCTAAAAACTCTATAATCTCTTTCACCAACACTTTATAATAACCATTTGAGTCCGCCAAATTATTCCCTCATAAATTCGTAATCAAATTTTCTTTATCATTCCCGTCATACCCAAAACATTCCTTCAAATAATTTAAAATGCTTTCCACACTTTTTAGTGTAAAAATTTCTTGTCCTTGCCAAGAAGTTAAACCCATATTTTATTTTGAACCTGTCTAAAAAACACAATTAAACTTTCCACTTTGGGATCATAATCAATACTTGTAGCATATATCTTCAAAAAACTTTTTCTGAAGATCTAATATCCCGAATACGAGACAACATTTCATCAAAATAATTTCCACCACCAAGATTTTTCAACCGCTCATCATCTAAGGCAAATCCTTTTTTTCATGTATTCTTTTAAAATCCCTGTCACCCAAATACGAAATTGTGTTCCACGATGAGATTTCACACGATCCCCAACTGAAATTATCACATCCAAATTGTAATAATCAACCTGATAAACTTTACCATCAGAAGCAGTATAGGCATATTTTGCTCACACTTATTCTCTGCCGCTATTATATCAAAACATAAAATAAAAGTACAGACCAAAATCGAATGTTTGTTCTGTGCTGTGCTATACTTTTTCACTATAACTTCTATTACATATTTACAACTCCTTTTTCAAATTCTGCCTCTGAACCAACAAAATGATCTGGTTCATACTCTCCATACACAGATTATCTGCTAATTGCAACAAGTTGTATTTTTTCATATCCACTTTTGCTTCTATTCCTCTTTTAAAATCAGAAAGATATTGTCCATGCGTTGTTTTCAATACAACACAGCCGACTTCATCAATATGTTTCGCTATCAAGTAACACATGTTCTAACGTCTCCTTAAAGTCTTTTATGATAAGATCTTAGCTCCTCATATTTTTATATACATTTTCTCTTTTTCGTTGTTATAACAACATACTTTCCTTGTTTCATGCGCTATAATCCTCCCATAACTTGAAACACCATTCGAAATTTTTATCTTCAAATCTTATTTAAACCACAGGAGGATTATCAAAATGGAACAGAATATGTTTTGCTATCAATGTCAGGAAACAGCCGGGTGTACCGGATGCACAAAAATGGGCGTATGTGGAAAAACACCACACGTAGCCGCTCTGCAGGATCTGCTTGTCTGGGTGACGAAAGGATTATCTGCAGTGACAACGCAGATGCGCCGGGAAGATTTAAACGTGACCGGCGAAATCAATCAGCTGATTACCAAAAATCTCTTCACAACGATTACAAATGCCAATTTTGATCCCGAAATGATCACTTTCCAGATTGAAAAGACACTTCAGATCAAAAAAGAGCTTCTTTTACAACTGAAAAATCCGGAAAAATTGCCGGAGGCTGCCCGATGGTCTGCAGCCCCTTCTGAATTTGCAGCCAAAGCTGCCACTGTAGGAGTTTTATCAGCAAAGGATGAAGATATCCGTTCATTGCGTGAACTGATATCTTACGGACTGAAAGGATTATCTGCATACTCCAGACATGCCAATGTTCTTTTAAAAGAAGATAAAGAACTGGATGCCTTCCTCCAACGCGCTCTCGCAGCAACACTGGATGATACCCTGACCGTGGAAGATCTGGTGAATCTGACACTTGAAACCGGTAAATACGGTGTTTCCGGAATGGCACTTTTAGATCAGGCAAATACAGAAGCCTATGGAAATCCGGAAATAACAAAAGTCAATATTGGAGTCGGTAAAAATCCGGGGATTCTGATTTCCGGTCATGATCTGAAAGATCTGGAAATGCTTCTTGAGCAAACCGAAGGAACCGGAATTGATGTCTATACACATTCTGAGATGCTTCCGGCACACTACTATCCTGCATTCAAAAAATATTCTCACTTCAGAGGAAACTATGGAAATGCATGGTGGAAACAAAAAGAAGAGTTCGAGTCTTTCCACGGACCGATCCTGATGACAACCAACTGTATCGTTCCTCCAAAGGACACTTACAAAGACCGCCTGTACACTACCGGTGCGGCTGGATTTCCCGGCTGTCAGCATATTGACGACATACCTGAAAAAAACAAAGATTTCTCCAAGCTGATCGAACAGGCAAAACACTGCGCACCGCCTTTGGAAATTGAACGTGGTGAAATTATCGGTGGATTTGCCCATGCACAGGTTTTCGCTCTTGCAGATCAGGTTGTTTCTGCTGTCAAATCCGGGGCGATCCGGAAATTTGTTGTGATGGCAGGCTGTGACGGGCGTGCAAAAAGCCGCAGCTACTACACGGATTTTGCGAAAGCGCTCCCAAAAGACACTGTCATTTTAACGGCAGGCTGTGCCAAATATAAGTATAACAAACTGAATCTGGGTGATATTAACGGAATTCCACGTGTTCTGGATGCAGGACAGTGCAATGACTCCTACTCCCTCGCAGTAATCGCTCTGAAACTGAAAGAAATTTTTGAATTAAATGACATCAATGAGCTGCCGATTATTTACAATATCGCGTGGTATGAACAAAAAGCTGTGATCGTCCTGCTTGCCTTACTTTCCCTCGGAGTGAAAAATATTCATCTGGGACCTACACTTCCGGCATTTTTAAGTCCTAATGTAACGAAGCTTTTGATCGAAAATTTCCAGATTTCAGGAATTGATACAGTTGAACACGATATGCGCCTTTTCTTCGGTGAATAATCTGTCTCTCTGACCGTCAGCGAATGCACAAAAAGTGCAGAGCTCTTTTTCGCTCTGCACTTTTTCTTATCTTTTTATTCTGTTTCTTACAATTTTAACTCCTGGTACTGTACATGCTCTTCCAGTGCCTGTGTCATCTCCGCCATACGGCTCACATCCCCGATCAGGATCACGCCACAAAGACGGTTGTTCAGGAAATAGTATTTCTGATACTGTTTTTTGCCCATATCCTTCAATTCAATCGTCTTGTATACCAGATTTGGATTTTTTCCGTTGTCTCCTGCTGCAAACAATGCGGTTCTCATTCCGTGGAAGCTCAGTGCCGCCGGAACTGTCTCATATTCCATCTCTTCTCCTGCCGCATTCGCTCCTGCCACTTTTCCCTGTTCAGATGCTTCCGGCCAGATTGCATAGTTGAGACCGTCATACTGTGCACAGTCACCACATGCATAAATATCCGGCACATTCGTCTCCATTTTAGAATTGACGATCACCGCACAGTCCACTTCGATTCCGGCCGTCTTAGCCAGCGCCGTATTTGCACGGACTCCTGCAGATACAATCACCAGCTCTGCCGGGAAAGTTCTTCCATCTGTCAAAGTCACTCCTGTCACATTGTCTTCACCGTCAATAGAAGCAATGCTGACACCTGTGTAAATCTGCACGCCCTGCTGTTCGCTGATGTGCTTGAGCATCTCACCTGCCGCGTCGTCAAGCTGACGTCCCATCAACTGACAAGCCGCTTCCAGAACCGTCACCTGACAGCCGGCCTTCTTCAACTCCCAGGCAGCCTCCAGTCCCAGAACTCCGCCTCCGATCACAACAACATGCTCCACATCCGGCAGCATTGACACTACCTTTTTCGTATCATCCAAACGGCGGATCGCGATCACACCTTCTTTTTCCGCTCCTGCGATTGGTGGAATGAAACATTCAGATCCCAATGCGTAAATCAGCTTTGTATAAACAAACTTTAAACCGCCTTCCAGCTCGATTTCTTTTGTCTCTGGATGGATCGCAACAACTTCCATATCCAGAACCTGCTGGATATTCTGCTCCTCATACCATTCTGCATTCTGTACTGCAATCTGCTCCTCATCCAACTCTGCCATAATAGATTTCGTCAACATTGGACGATTATAGGTACGATATGGCTCATTTGAAATCATCAAAATCGATGCTGTTTTGTTTCTCTTTCGGATTTCTGTTGCCGCATTCCAGCCGGCAGTTCCGTTTCCAAGAATTACATAGAAATCTTTTGTATCATTGGAAAACTCACTTTCCTGTGCGTCCACCGGAACAAAATTCTCTTTTCCGACGCCGCAGACCGGACACACTTCCAGTGAAGAATCAAAGATTTCTCCACAGACCAGACATTTTACAAGCTGACGTGCACCGCTTTTTTCTGCTCTTTTATTTTCTTTATTCTGAAGGATACATCCGAAATTATATCCATAGTCAAATGCATCGATCAGATTGTCCTCGCCCGGTTTAAACCGCACACGAAATCCGTCTGCTACTTTCATCCGCAGCTGTTTCAATCGTTCGATTATATGAGGAACTCCTTCCCCGCTCCATCCATAACTGCCGAATGCACTGGCCAGTTTTCCGCCATGTGTCCCTGCAAAGATAGAAGTCGTCAGATCCCAGATTGGCTTAAGTGCCTCTCCCACAATGGTAGGTGTTCCAAACAGGATTCCGTCTGCAAAACCGAGTTCTTCCAGCACTTTTGCCTGATCTGCCTCTACCATATCATAGCAGCGCACATCTATATCTCCGCTGGCCTTTATTCCTTCTGCGATCTTCTGAGCAAGCTGGGCAGTATATCCATAAGCACTTACATACGGAATGATCACTGTTTTCTTCGGATTTGGATTCACGACAGTACACCACTCTTCATAAGTATCCAGCATCCACGAAATCTTGTCATCGATCACCGGTCCATGTCCGGTACAGATCATACTCAGATCCAACTCCCGCACTCTTGCCAGTGCTTTAGACATAAATGGCTTAAACGGTCCGATAATATTGTCAAAATAATATTTTGTGGCACGCACATAATCTTCCCACTGTGTCACCTTGCTTAACAAAATATCATGGAATCCATAATGAGAACCAAAAGAATCGCAGGTCACTAAAATCTGCTCTTCTTCTATATAAGTGTACATCGTATCCGGCCAGTGCAGATTCGGCACGATCAAAAACCGCAGCGTCTTATTGCCTATCTTCATGGTCTCATTGTCTTTCACCGGAATCGCCGTAAATTCCCCGTTTACGATCTCTTTTAAAAATCCGATGGCACATCCTGTGGCAATAATCTTCAATCCCGGATTCAGCTCCAAAAGCCGCTCTACACTTCCTGCATGATCCGGTTCAGTGTGGTTGACTACCAGATAATCGATCTTTCTAATATCCGTGATCTCACTTAATTTTTCCAGATATTCGTCAAAAAACTTTGCTTTTGCCGTCTCGAACAGGATCGTCTTATCCCCTGCTTTTAAAATATAGGAATTATAAGTTGTTCCAAACTCTGTATACATAATAATGTCAAACACCCTAAGCTGGTCATCTACAATTCCAGTCCAGTAAAAGTCCTCTCTTAACTGTAATGTCTCCATTGTCATTTCCTCCTTCTTCGAAATTCTTTACATACACATTCTATAAATATTCACGACATCTTCTGCTTTCAGCGGAACATATGCCTCTGACAGTCCGCCAAAGATCACTGCATGTTCTGCCATTTCTGTAAAATGTTCTTCTGTAATCCCTACCTCAGACAAGGTCATCGGGATTTCCAGGCTTTTTAAGAATTCCTCTGTCGCATCAATTCCTGCGTTTGCAGTTTCAAAAAGATCCGCTTTTTCTGCGATTCCCCATACATTTTTTGCATATTCTGCAAACTTTTCTACCGTATGTTCATTCAGAATATATCGCATCCAGCGCGGAGTCAGGATCGCAAGCCCCACTCCATGTGTGATATCATAATAAGCACTCAGCTCATGTTCCATCGGATGACAGCTCCATGCACAGTCTTTTCCTGTGGAACAGATTCCGTTGATCGCCAGCGAAGACGTCCACATCAACTCTGCACGTGCTTCATAATTTTCCGGCTCACGCACTGCGATCGGCGCATACTGGATCACAGTTTTTAAAAGCCCTTCACTGATCCGATCCGGAACCGCTGCATTTCTGGTATCGAAATACACCTCCAGAATATGTGACATAATATCTGCACTGCCTGCTGCCGTCTGGCTTGCAGGTACTGTAAAAGTATTCTCCGGATTCAGAACAGATGCCTTCGGCAGCAACAGCGGATTTCCAAAGCCCAGTTTTTCTTTCGTCTTCAGATTGGTGATCACTCCGCCATTATCCATCTCACTTCCTGTTGCAGAAAGCGTCAGCACTGTACAGATTGGAAGCGCTTTTTCAATCCGATCCGGATGTAAGATCAGATCCCACGCATCTCCCTCATAATATGCAGCAGCCGCAATGGCTTTGGAACAGTCGATCGTACTGCCGCCTCCTACTGCAAGAATCACATCGATATCCTCTTCCCTGCAGATTTCCGCACCCGCATAGACACTCTCAATCCTCGGATTCGGCTCGATCCCGCCAAGTTCAAATATCTCAAACTCATGAAGCAGGTTTTTAATCCTGTCATAAAGTCCTGTCCGTTTGATACTTCCGCCGCCATATGTCAACAGTACCTTATTTCCATATGGGCGTAAAAGCTCCGGCAGCTTTTCTTCCTGTCCTTTTCCAAATAAAATTCTGGTACCAACACAAAAATTAAAATTTTCCATACTGCTCCGCCTTTCCTACGCTATACGTCTATTTTCCATCAGATAGTTACATTTTACCATTGAATTTTAAAAATGTCTTTCTTTTTATGTTTTTTTCATATATTTGATGCTCTTGTTTGACGCATTAGCTGTCTGCGACCGGGAACAAAATCGTAATCCGAAACCCATTCTTCTCCTTCATAACCGCACATTTTCCCGTCATCTTTTATTTTCACTTTCTAAAAGAATCCGTACGCCTTCTCTTATATCTGCATCATCTTCAATAAGCAATACCTGTTCTTTCTTCATATCCAGCTCCTCTCCGGAAAAGATTTCCTGCAAAAATTAAGAGCGTACGTCTGTTAAAACATACACTCTTACGATCATCTTTAATCCACTTTACTTTCTGATGTTGTTCCTGATGTAGTCCCTGAACTTGAAGAACTGCCAGTCTTGTCATTTGAAGAAGTTTCTGATTTCTTACTTGTAGAATTGTCTATGCTGCTGCCTGAAGTACTTTTTGTGCTCTTACCCGCTTCTGTACTACTGCTGGCTGAACTTTCTGTACTCTTTTCAGAAGAGCTTGCAGATTTACTGCTGTTCGATCCACATGCTACTGTTCCAAAAGATAACATTGCTGCCATGCATAATATAGTTCCTCTTTTTAAAATATCTTTCGTTTTGTAACATCCTTTCATCTTGTGATATCCTTCTTCCTCTTGATTTTATTTCAAAGGCTTATCTGTCTTTGATGGGTCTCATTATCCATGAAAAATCTTAAACATTTCTGATTCAATTCTTAACAAATCTAAACTTTCACTCACGATCGCCCTTTGCTTTATTGAAGTAATCATCCAGAAATGCTATCATATCCCCTTAAATCCTTCTCCATTTTTATCTTCTCGTTTCTTTTTCCACTTTTTATATCTCTTATTCCGCAAGGGAATTCCCACACCCAAAAACAGGACAACGATCAAAATTGTCAGCTCCATACCGTACCTCCCTTAATTCTGGCTAAAACTCCTTTTTCTCCATGATATGCACACTGATTTTATAAGAAATTACGATAAGGATCACGGATACAATACAACCGATCACACTGACTGTACCTGCCCCCATCTTTTCGACCCTTTGCAAAGCCGCTGTCATCTCAATATCAAAAACTTTTCCAAGCTGAATTCCACCGACAATCACTGCAAATCCTCCAACTCCAATTGCAACAACTGCCAGCCTTCCTTTTTCATTTCCGTACTTTAACTGTACCGGAATGGAAATCCCCATAAATACAAGAACGAGTATGATTGATACTGCATAATTCACCATAAGTGCATCATCGATTGGAATCTCTTTTGTAATCCAAACATAGATAAGACTGATCAGAACAGACAGGATCCATATTCCTCCACAGAAAAGTAAGCCAAACACATACTTTTCTTTCACATATCCCCGCCTCGATACAGGAAGTGTAAACAAAAATGAATATCCTCTGTCAAATTCATCATATGTAAGTGTTCCCAATACAAGAAGAAAGCCATACAGCGGAAACAGATTGACAATATAAGTGGGACTTTTCATGAAAACTGTGAATACCACACACATTGCCAGAAGTACCAGCACTGCATTCTTCTGCAGCTTCAGAATACAAAAATCTTTTACCAACATCCCTTTCATACGCTTTCCCCCCTGATCATCATCAAAATTGCTTCATCAATGGTTCCGTTTTCCACCACGACCTTCGGATAATTTTCCAGATAAAACTGTTTCTGATTCGTCAGAAGCTGATATCCGAAAGCTTCCTTCTTTCTGCTGAGAATATACTGTTTATCCAGAGTCTGATACTGCTCTTCATCCACTTTTAATACCGCATATTCGCCAAGCAATACATCCGTCTCCTCATGCAGCACTATCTTTCCATTATGGATCATATACAGATCATCACACAATCCTTCCAGATCGCTGGAAATATGGGAACTGATCAAAATCGCACGCTCTTCTTTTTCCTCCATATATTCCCGCAAAAGATCCAGGACATCTTCTCTTGCTGCCACATCCAGTCCGGCTGTCGGTTCATCCATAATCAGGAACTTCGCATCATGAGATAATGCAAGAAGTACCTTAAGTTTTGCCTTCATTCCAGTGGAAAACTCTTTGATCTTCTTATCCAGAGGAATCTGAAACTGCTCACATCTGGAAATAAAACAGTCCTTTTCAAAATTCGGATACATGGACTTCATTACATCGATCACATCCTTTACCTGCAGATATTCACTGAAACCTGCATCAGAAAGTACGACTCCCAATTCCTGTCTGTCACTTTCTTGCAACTCTCTCTCCGGCTTTCCCAGCATCTCAATGGTCCCTCCATCTGTATGGATCAGTCCCAGAGCCGCTTTAAATGTCGTGGACTTCCCTGCTCCATTCTGTCCGATCAGTCCGGTAATACATCCCGGTCTGACTTCCAGTGAGCAGTCCAGTGTAAAATTTTTATACTGCTTCTTTACTCGTTCTAACTTCAGCATGTGCTATCCCTCCAATATCAGCTCCAACATCTCCCGGATATCCTCTTCCGGCAGGCCGTATCTTTTTGCTTTGCGTATCACCTCGGTCAGCTCTTCTTCTACCTCTCGGCGATACTCTTCCATCATCATCTCTTTGTTGGCGGCAGCCACATAGGTGCCCTTTCCGTGTATGGTAACCGTAAATCCTTCCTGTTCCAGAGAATCATATGCTTTTTTTACAGTCAGTGCGCTGATCCTCAATTCTTTTGACAAAGTCCGGACAGACGGCAGATTGTCATCTTCTTTCAGCTCGCCGCTTATAATCTGTGCCTTGACCTGGTCTACGATCTGTTCATAGATCGGTACCATTGATGAACTGTTGATTATAATTTTCATATGTGCCTCCTTTATTTATAAACAGTATATAACAGTTCATATCTGTTGTCAACTGTTATGCACTGTTTATTTTCCATTAAAAAAAGAGAAGGCATTTTGCCTTCTGCTTCTGTCCAAAACTTATCTTTCTAATTTTACAAGATATTCCGTTGTATCTTCTTCCAGTCTTTTCCTACCTGTCACTTGAAATCCATGCTTTTGATAAAACGAAATTGCTCTTTTATTCTTTTCCAACGCCCATAAATTGTCTGCACCAAATTCTTCTATCGCATATCGGATCAGCACATCACCAACTCCCTGACTCTGAAAAAATGAATCCACATATATTTTACTCTGTTATTTTATTACCATCATAGTTCCATATATTAATTCAAATTGCCAACAGCATAGATTTCATAGGATATTGCTTACATTCAGATATTTGCTTTTAAAAGTACGGTTCCCTCCGGAAATGCGGTTCGAAATACTTTTCTTACCAACGGACCGGCGATCAACAGCTGGAATGGAAGTGCCATAATAAAATTCTTTGGAATATTGGTCAGCCAGATCAGAAGTAAGCTTCCCCATTCTCCGCTTTTTACGCAGGCTTCCACACCTCCGTAAAATGACATAATGATCACCATCGGTATTACCATGCAGCTGGAAACAGCAATCACCTTTTGAAGCACACTGCTGTCCGGTTTAACCAGAAACCGAAACGCGAATGCTTTGGCCGGCCCTGATACGACAAACCAGTCAAACACCATCGCAAAAATATAAGCCACCGGGAAGCCAAGCCATGCTTCCTTTAAAGTCTCCACACCGAATTGTCCCATATGCAGCGTCACGTTGTAAATACTCATCCAGAGTACCATCACGAAACACATCATTACTGTATAAATCAAACTTTCTCTCTTATGCTTTGGCATATTTTTCTCCTTTTCTTACCTTCTTTTTTCATTTTGTCGTTTTGACTGTATCGTAAGAAAAAGACTGTCCTTTTTAGGAAATTTTACCACTGTTTCAAACACGATCTATCCAACCTGATGCTCAGATATTTTTCTTCAAGCTCCTGCCTGTAAAATACCGGTTTCCAGATTGTTTCTTTCACCGGATGAAAATGAGGGGATGAATACGCCGCCTGATCACCGGGTTCTATCGTCCCCGCCAGAAAAACGGATGTGGGACCAGACTGACCGCCGATTACAGATACCGATCTTTTACCATGTGCAGTCGTCCAAACGGTATCCCCTTCTTCACGATCCTGCAGATAAAAATCATCCTTTGGCTGTGGTGCAAATTCTTTTTCAAATATATGTGCCATTTGTTTTCCCCTCCTGTCTACTCCCGTATCACATCTACCACCTGTTCTTTCAGCACAGACTGTCCGGAAATCACCACTGCCGCTGCACAGATTGCCAGGTTCACCAAGATCATGATCAGAACCGGCACAATCTGAATACCTGATTTTGGATGCAGATACAAAAATACATGTGTCATAAAATAGTATAACACTTTTTGTACCGCCAGATAAAGTGCGACCATCACAATACTGGAATATACTCCATACCGCAGCCCTTCTTTGAACAGCATGATCCGAAAACCGGAATCCGTGATCCCCATCGCCCTTAAAATCCCGAATTCATGCTTTCTGGCTGCCACCAGATACTGCATACTGTTCATAATATGCAGAAGGCTGATCACCAGAAGGACAAGCGCAATTCCATAGAAGAACAGCATTTTCTGATTCAGATAAAAGTTCTGTACCTTGATCTGTTCCGTATAATCCTTGACGACACAGTCGGATACTCCGGAAACAACCTTGCGGATCTCATCTGTCACTGCGACCGCATCCGCATGTTCTTTCAATGCAATGCTGATGGTCCGGTATCCTTCGATGCCAAAATATTTCTGCATCTGTTCATTGGTCATAATAATGCTGGCTGCTCCATCCCCGTAAAACCGATCCACTCTTGCCAGTGTTCTGCTGACAACTGCCTGGACTTGAAGATCCGAATTCTGATACAGAGAGTCTTCCCCCTGAAATTTCAGTAATTCTGTCTGGGCAGTCTTCGGTGTCCTGACTGAAAGCGCATCTCCGGGAGACACACTGATTCCATCATAATTTCCCTGTCCGTCCATCAGCGTCGCCAGTATCACCGTATCCTCTTCCCGCATTTTCTCCGGATCGATCTCTCCCTCCAGAAGATAGTCATTCAACTCCTTTAACATCCTGTCGTCATATCCGTAGATATTGACCTTTAATCCATATTCTCCGTTTGCTTTTCTCACCAGTCTTCCATTGAATTTTTCCACCATATCCGAATCTGCATCCAGAATGTTTTCCTCCGGATTCTCACTGCCCATATAATACTCCGGCCAGTGAAAAACATCATCTGACATCGTAAGCTCTCCCGCCATATACCGCACCGGTCTGACAGACTCCAATCCGCTTATCTTTTCCATCTGCTCTGCACATACCTTTGGAATCAGACCGGACAGTGAATCTGAATCTTCATACACCTGAATATCCGAACCAAGTCCGTCATCTGCCTTGAATGTCAGTTCATTGTTGATCTTTGCATTTTCTGTCAGATAGGCAGTTCCTAAAAAAAGAACACTCCCCACAGACAGAGACAATATGATTCCGATAAAAGTTTTCTTTCTTGAAAACATAAACTTCTTTGTCAGGATACCTGTCAGATCTTTTTGTTTCAGGCTGTAAATCTGCCGTTTCTTTGTCTGTGATTTGTCTTCTTTTGTGATCATTTCCCGCAGTGTCAGCATTTCCATCCGCCTCACTAAAATCAAACTTACAAATGTAAGCAGGCACAGCAGAAAGACCGCTCCAAAGAAAATCGCCTCTCCTGAAACCTGAAATGCGCCCGCCTGTGCACGTCCTGCCTGTGCAGCCTCTCTGGCCGCCTCTGCTGCGACATACATATTCGTATGCTGAATTCCCTTTGTCCGTACAAAAATACTGCCGATTTTCTGATAAATCCCCCATGCTGCTGCATTTCCGAGAACACATCCAACCGGATAAGCCACTGCAAAAATCATCCACAACTCACTTGTCAGCACACCAAACGTACATTTTGACTCCATCCCCAGTGTCTGCATGACACTGTACTGTGACATTCTTTTCCGTACTGATACCTGAAACAGACTGTAGATCACAAATGTTCCGAATACTCCTATCGCTGCCAGCACCGCTTTATCATTCAGATTCCACTTGTCGTCCAGATTCCACTTGTCGTCCAGATTCCCCCAGATATAAGGCAATCCCGCTTCCTTCCAGTGGAGAATCCCGGTCTTCACTGCTTCTGCCGCATTGATACGGGTTCCATTTTTCAGCCATTCCACCAGCTCCCAGTTTGCCGCAATTTCCTTTTTGGAAATTCCAAATGTATCTGCAAATGCGCTCATCTGTCTGTAAATATCTTTGGACTCATCAAATTTCACATACAGGAATGTTCCATTTGTTCCATAGTCCAGTGTCGGGTTCACAAATACCTGCATCCGCTGCGTAAGAGCAGACGGCTGCTCTGACACAATTCCGCACAACGTAAATGTTTCTCCATCCAATGTAAATGTCGTGCCGATCTTACGCGGAATATCCAGATTCCGAAGTGTAAATTCATCCAGCGCCGCTTCTCCTTCCTCTGCCGGATACCTGCCCTCTTTCACTGTTCTTCCCATCATGGAAAGATAGCCTTCTTCTGCGTAATCCAGCTCGATCTCATAAGGTTCCTCTGTCACTTTGCGCATCGTCAGCACACCGGTTTTTTCCACGCAGTAACCCTGCTCTTTTTCTCCCGGCTGATACGTTTTTTCAAACTCCTCAAGCCAGTCTGTGTCACAGCGCATCGTGTAGTGCCAGTCTCCGGATTTTGTGCGGGCATTTTCTCTTGCTGCATGATTTCCGCTCTTTTGAAGTGAACCGATTCCGGTAAACAGAGCACAGGACAAAACAATTCCCAGAAACAGAGCCATCGTCTGTTTTTTATAATATTTCAGATAGGACCAGGCAAGACGTATGATCTGCTTCATTACAGCTCACCGCCTTCCCCGTAAAATGCGTCTTCTCTCTGATACAGCCTGCCGTCCTCAATTCGGATAATCCGGTCACAGGACTGTGCCAACGCTTCATTATGTGTCACCATCAGCACCGTCTGATGGTATTTCTGACTGCTGGCTTTTAACAGGCCGATTACCTCCACCGCAGTTTTAGAATCAAGATTCCCGGTCGGTTCATCTGCGAGCAGAAGGGCGGGTTTGTTTGCAAGTGCTCTTGCAATTGCAGCTCTCTGCTGCTGACCGCCGGAGAGTTCACTCGGATATCGTTTCCGTTTCTCCCACAATCCCAGCTCGTTTAATAATTCCCTGATATGCTCACGATCTACATGACTTCCTTTGTCAAAGGTGACAGGAAGCGCCACATTGTCATACACATTGAGCACCGGCATCAGACTGTAATTCTGAAACACAAATCCAATATTGCGTCTCCTGAAAATCGTCTGTTCCTTTCTGGTCAGACTTCCGATATCATGCCCCCTGATGCTGATCTTTCCTTCTGTTGGAACATCCAGACCTCCAAGCAGATTCAACAATGTACTTTTTCCGGAACCGCTCGTTCCTACGATTGCAATAAATTCTCCCTGTTCTGCAGCAAAGCTGACATCGGAAAGTGCCGTTACCTGATTTTGATGGGAACCATATGTTTTCACCACATGCTGTACTTCTAAAATCTTCATTCTCTTCCAGTTCTCCTTTTCTCTTTGATACCATCAGTGTAACAGCCCCATCTTACAAAAATCCTACAGCAGAAAAGAAAGTTCTTACAAAATTGTCATTTTTCCATCCGCAGAAATACCGAAAAGCAGCTTCCCTTTCCATAAACCGATTCCACCTGCAGGTATCCTTTTTCTTTTTCTGCAATCAACCTGGACAAATAAAGACCGATCCCGCTTCCTTCCAGATTTTCTACGTCTTTACTCCGATAGAATCTCTGAAAGATCCGCGGAATCTCTTCTTTTCGGATTCCAATTCCTGTATCTGTGATCCGGATTTCTGCGTACATTTCATACTGATTAAGATCAATCTGAATCGTTCCGCCCTCACCGGTATATTTCACTGCGTTTTCCAGCAGATTTGCAAACACTTCTGACGTCCACTTTGCATTGTGATAAAGAAGCAGATCCGGGATATACCCTGTTTTGATCGGAATCTGTTTCCTGGCAGCCTTTTCATACACCAGATTCACCGCATCCAGAATGGTCTTTCGAATCGGGCACATTGAAACCTCAAAGACCATGACATTCTGTTCCAGCTTCACCATTTTAAACAGAGAATTTAAGATCCATTCCAGTTTTTCACTCTGCGTCTGCATTTTTGCAAGAAACTTTTCTCTTGTCTCTGCGTCCTGATTTTCTTCCCTCAAGATTTCTTCGTACATCCGGATATTGGCAAGCGGTGTTTTCAGCTGATGAGACATATTGGAAATCAGACTTTTCACCTGCTCTTTTTCCTCTTCTGCCTGAGATACAGACATCTCCTGCATTTCCTGGATTTTACGGATTTTCCCGGAAAGAGCTGACACTTCACCTTCCTTCAGATCCGAAACAAGGATCGGATCTCCCTCCAGAATAGATTCCAGCATCCGATCTGTCTCCCGGTATAGTTTTTTCCGCCTGCGATACTCATACATCCCAAACAAAACACCGGACACACATCCTGCTGACAGAATTCCTGTTATGATCGATTCCATACCTTTATCGTTTCTCCTCTTCTCTCCAGATATATCCAAGTCCGTGAACCGTCTGGATCCACTGCGGATTCTGCGGATCTGCCTCGATCTTTCTGCGAAGTCTCCGAATATTGACGGAAACGGTATTCTCATCCACAAACTTTCCGTCTTTGTCCCAGATCCGCTCTAAAATCTGTTCCTTTGACAATATCTGTCCCGGATTTTCCAGAAAATACAAAAGCAGTTTGTACTCGATCTTACTCAGCTCCAGCACTTCTTCTTTGCAGATCACCTGACAGCTGCTTTTGTCCAGACGGATTCCATTGGAGCTGATCCACTGTTTTTCACCCTTTCTGGAAAGCAGCTTTTTGATCCGCGCTTTCAGCACCGCGATAGAAAATGGTTTTGACATATAATCATCCACTCCCATCTCCAGTGCTTTCACCTCATCCAGTTCTGTATCCCTCGCCGTCAGCATCAGAATGAACACATCACTGCTTTCCCGAATCTCACTGCACAGCGAAAAGCCATTTCCATCCGGAAGATTGCAGTCTAACAGAATCAGATCGCAGGAAGATGTCTTCCATAGCTTTCGTCCTCTTTCTGCATTTTCCGCTGTCAGGATCTGATAGCCTTCCCCACTCAATGTATACTCCAACCCTTCACTGAGATCTGCGTCATCCTCTATGATCAAAATTGTATCCATGTCTAGTTCCCCTGTTTTTTGTTTTGTCTTTATTATAACAACAGGGAGTGGGGAAATCTATCTTTATTCTCGTTACTGTTCCATATTTAAATATCCGGAAAGAAAATCAAGACCAATCTCCAAATTCCCCTTGTACTCTCTTTCCCCGTTTATTATACTTAGTACAGAGTTTCTAAACCCATCAAAAAGAAAGGAGCATTTACCATGCTTTCAAAAGATTTATTACAGCAATTTGAAGATAATATCACAAGATTTGATGAAAACATACATGCTTTCGAAAATGGAGAGATCGACCGCCAGACCTTCAAAGGCATCTCCGGAGGCTTTGGAAGCTATGCACAGAAGGAACAAGGATATATGCTGCGTCTTCGTCTTCCGGGCGGTCATATTACAAAAGAGAAATTAAAATTCCTTGCAGATAAGATTTCAGAACATCAGATTTCCCTGCTCAAGCTGACCACCTGCCAGACCATTCAGTTTCATGACTTGTCCGTGGACTCTGTTCCACAACTTATCCGTGATGCTTTAAAAGTCGGCATCATCACACATGGCGGCGGCGGAGACAACCCGCGTAATGTCATGGCAAGTCCTCTGACAGGCACTGCACCGGATGAGACATTCGATGTATTTCCCTATGCACAGGCTGTAGGAGAATATCTTCTGACCGAGATGCCCGGACTTCATATGCCCCGAAAATTAAAAGTCGGATTTTCCAATACCCAGGCCAATGAAGTACATGCTACATTCCGTGACCTTGGATTTGTAGCAAGAGAAAACGGAACATTTTCCGTTTACTGTGCCGGCGGACTTGGACCAAATCCAAAACTCGGCGTTCACATTACAGACAATGCAGCTCCAAGCGAAGTATCCCTCTATATCCATGCTATGATTCGTCTTTTTACCACATATGGCAATTATGAGTCACGCGCAAAATCCAGAACTCGCTATCTGCAGGATACCCTTGGCGAAGAAAAAATCCGGAACTATTTCCTCCAGTTTGTGGAAGACGCGCAAAAAGAAATGACTCCATGGCCTGTAGAACCAGTCCATCCGATTTCCAAATCTGCTGACGGCACTCTGTCCGAAGCACTTCTGACAGAAAAACGGGTACTCCCACAGAAACAGAACGGCCTGTACACGGTTTCTTATCATCCGCTGGGCGGACGGCTTGCACCTCAAAAACCGTCTGAACTGTATGCCGTGATCAAAGAGATGCCGGAAACCGAGCTTCGGATCTCACCGGACGGCACCTTGTATATCATCAATCTGACTGCAAAAGAAGTACCTGCTGTGTTAGAAGCCACAAAAGACGGAGCTACTTCTTTATTTGAAAGCAGTGTCAGCTGCATCGGCGTTCCAATCTGCCAACACGGACTGCGCAATTCCTATGCACTGTTAGAGTCCTGCATTCAGCGGGTCCGCAAGGAACAGTTCGCCGACAGAGTCCTTCCATGTATCCATATTTCCGGATGTCCTTCCAGCTGCGGAAGCCATCAGGCGGGAAGTATCGGTCTTGTCGGACACTCCAAACGGGTGGATGGAAAAATGGAACCTGCATTCAAATTATTTGTAAACGGAGACAGCGAAGAACCTGGAGCACATCTGGGCATCGAAAAAGGTGTTCTTCTGGAGACTGTAATCCCGGAATTTTTCGCAGCTCTCGGAAAACGAATTTCCGCAGCAGACAGCACCTTTGACGTCTGGTATCCGACTCACACAGAAGAATTTGATACACTTGCTGCTGAATACGCAGAGAAGACACAATAGCTTCAAAATAAAAACCAGGCAGGATGCCTTCCTTTTTACGGGAACATATCCTGCCTGGTTTTTCTGATTATTCTGTTTCTATAAAATATCAATATGTTCGCCTGCAAGTGCCTTGTTCATACTTCGCACCGCACAGAATTTTCCGCACATGGAACAAGTATCCTCATGTTCAGGCTTTCTCTCATTCCAGATCCGTTTTGCCGTCTCCGGATCCATGGCACACTCCCACTGTGCTTCCCAGTCCAGATTTCTTCTGGCTTGTGCCATCCTGTCATCTGCCTGTCTTGCTCCCCGCACTCCTTTTGCAATATCTGCCGCATGTGCCGCAATCTTAGAAGCCATGATTCCCTGTTTTACATCTTCCAGATTCGGAAGGGCCAGATGCTCTGCCGGTGTCACATAGCACAAAAATGCCGCTCCTGCCGATGCTGCCACGGCTCCGCCAATCGCAGAAGTAATATGGTCATATCCGGGAGCAATATCCGTCACAAGTGGTCCCAATACATAAAACGGCGCTCCCTGACAAATGGACTGCTGCACTTTCATATTTGCCTCGATCTGATCCAGAGGCATATGTCCCGGACCTTCCACCATCACCTGAACATCCTTCTCCCATGCCCGCCTGGTCAGTTCGCCCAGACGCACCAGCTCCTCAATCTGGCAGACGTCCGTTGCATCTGCAAGACATCCTGGTCTGCATGCGTCACCGAGTGAAACTGTCACATCATATTCCCGGCAGATATCCAGAATCTCATCATAATATTCATAAAATGGATTTTCTTCCCCTGTCATACACATCCACGCAAATACAAGAGAACCACCTCTGGATACGATGTTCATTTTTCGCTTATGCTGCCGAATCTGCTCGATTGTTTTGCGCGTGATGCCACAGTGCAGTGTCACAAAATCCACTCCATCCTGTGCGTGAAGACGGACCACATCGATAAAATCTCTGGCAGTCAGCGTATCCAGATCCCTTTGATAGTGGATCACGGAATCATAGATTGGAACAGTACCGATCAGCGCCGGACACTCACTGGTCAGCTTTCTTCGAAATGGAATTGTATTTCCATGAGAAGACAGATCCATGATGGCATGTGCGCCCATCTCAACTGCCTGCATCACCTTCTGCATCTCCACATCGTAATCTTTACAGTCTCTTGAAACTCCCAGATTCACATTGATCTTTGTACGCAGCATCGAACCGATTCCTTCCGGATCAATACAAGTGTGATTTTTGTTGGCACAGATGACAACCTTTCCTTCTGCCACCAGCGGCATCAACTCCTCGGTCGTCATGTGTTCTTTTTGTGCCACGATCTCCAGTTCTTTTGTCACAATCTGTTTTCTCGCTGCTTCCATCTGTGTTGTATAGTTTCTCATATGCATTCCTTTCCATGCCCGCCGCGGAGTATGCAAAAAGCTGCTGCAACGCAAACGCATCACAGCAGCAATTTTTCTTCTCAGATCCTATCACTTTCTCTGTATATCCCTACGTTGGCATTATCCAAATCAGGTTACGGGTTTTAAGCGATCCAGCTTTCTCTCAGCCTGCTTTCTGCAAGCACCCCTTTTTGTTTCTGTTGATATTATAAACACTCTCATTCTTGGAATCAAGTGTTATCTGAATTTTCTTTTTGCCCTTGAGGAAGCTCTTCGCGAAGTCCCAGTATCCCTTCAACCAGAATCTTTACGTCATCCAGAATATAATCAAATGCACCGGCCTGACACATATTGATCAATACCAGTCCCAGCGGAACTGCCAGAATCATACCAAAGACTCCCTTGATCTTATATCCCACATATAAAAGCAGCAGTGTCACCAGCGGATTCATTCCCATGCTGTCACCTACCAGCTTTGGCTGCAAAAGCTGACGCACTATCTGGGAAACTGCATAGATGATCACCAGACCGGCTGTAATTTTATATTCACCGATAAATACGGAGTAAATTGCCCATGGGATCAACGCAGTTCCCGTTCCAAAAAATGGCAGGAAATCCAAAAATGAAATCAGAAATGCAACCAAAACCGCATAATGAATTCCAAGCACAAGAAATCCGGCAAACAGGATCAAAAAAACAACACCCATGATCTTAAACTGCGCCTTGAAATATCCGCCTACTGCATATTTCAGATTATCCATCACCAGGATCATCCTCTTTTCCACAGACGGCGGTGCGATTTTATGAAACCATGCGATCACTTCTTCTCTCTGGATTGTAAAAAAGTAAGCTGCCAGTATCGCAACAATGAAAGAAATCAGATAGGACGGAAGTCTTTTTGCAAAATTTCCCGCAGCCGTCACCGTCGGCTCGCTGATTTTCGAAACAAGATTCCCCATATAAGTATCCAGATTCTCGACGATCGTTGTCCACCCATTCTGCACTCCCCGGGGAAGCCTGCTAAACGCACCGGATAAGGTATTTCCGATCTCGCGCATCCCCGCTTCCAGCTGTGCATAAATATCCGGAAAGTTCTGAATCAGATCTGTCACTTCCGCTGCAATCCTGCTGACTGCAAAATATCCCACTAAAACGATCAGCCCAATGACCATGATAACAATCATTGCTGTTCCCAGCTTCTTTACGATCTTCAATCGCTTTTCCAGCCAGTTCACCAGAGGTGTCGCAATGGCAGAAATGATCCAGCCCACAACGAACGGCATGAGAAATCCGATTGCTTTTACGCCCAGGATAATAAACGCAGCCGTTGCCAGTATACTGAACACAAGACTTACCGCCACTTGCCAGTAAGGTCTTTTTCGCTCCATAAAAATCTCCTTCCCGCATCGTGCTTTTCCTGTTTACTCTATCATTCTCCGAAATTATTCTTTCGTTTCATCCTCCAAAAATCTTTCCGGAAACAGATATTCCCGCTCAGCCAGATCCCAGATTTCGTCTCTTCCCTGCTTTGTAACCGAAGAAAACGGGATCACTTTTGTTCCCGGAAGCAGATTCAGACCTGTTTTTAACATCTTCACATGCTTCTGCACCTGACTGCGTTTTAATTTATCCAGCTTTGTAGCAATGATGATCGGCTGAAATCCCTGATCGACGATCCACTGATACATCATCTTGTCATTTGCCGAAGGGTCATGCCGGATGTCGATCAGAAGAAAGACTGCTTTCAACTGTTTTGATGTATGCAGATAGCGCTCGATCAGATTTCCCCACTGGATCTTTTCTTTTTCCGATACTTTCGCATACCCGTATCCCGGCAGATCCACCAGATAAAGTTCCTCGTTGATATTATAAAAATTAATCGTCTGTGTCTTTCCCGGTGTGGCAGAGATCCGGGCATACGATTTTCGGTTCATCAGCGCATTGATCAGGGATGACTTACCCACATTGGATTTCCCCGCAAACGCAATCTCCGGTTTCTCATTTTCCGGCAATTTACTTGTAATTCCACAAACAGTTTCCAGATTGATATTCTTTATTACCATAGTTTACTCCCCTCCGGATATTTTATCCTGATCTTCTGACACAAATGCTGCCTTCAGCACTTCCTCCATATGTTCTACAGGCAGGATCTCGAATCCTTTTGTGATTTCCTGAGAAAGCTCTTCTACATCTGCCAGATTCTTTTTGGGAACAAGAACTGTTTTTATCCCGGCATTTTTCGCAGCCAGAAGCTTTTCCTTTAATCCTCCGATCGGCAGTACACGTCCGCGCAGAGTCACTTCTCCTGTCATGGCAATATCTGCACGCACCTTTTGTTCTGTGATCGCAGAAAGCATTGCCGTTGCCATGGTGATTCCGGCTGACGGACCGTCTTTGGGCACTGCACCTTCCGGAATATGTACATGGATATCATATTTTTCAAAAAAGTCATCCGCAATGTGATAATCTCTGCTGACAGAACGGATATAGCTGATTCCGGTCCGTGCTGATTCTTTCATCACATCTCCAAGCTGACCTGTGAGCATGATCTCGCCTTTTCCAGGCATCACATTCACTTCGATCTGGAGGGTATCCCCACCCACACTTGTCCATGCCAGTCCACGCACAATCCCGATCTCATCCGCTGCATTTGCCATCTGATACGTAAACTTCTCTTTTCCCAGATATTTGAACAGATTCTTCTCTGTAATTGTAACACTCTTTTTCCCGGTTGTAAGTATTTCTTTTGCTGCTTTTCTGCAAATATTACCGATTTCTCTCTCCAGCTGACGTACTCCCGCTTCTTTTGTATAGTTGGATGCAATCTTCCAGACTGCATTTTTGCTTATTTTCAGCTGTTCTTTCTTCAGACCATTTTTCTCCAGCTGTTTTGGGATCAAATGCTCTGTCGCAATATGCAGCTTCTCATTCTCTGTGTAGCTGGTCACCTCGATCACTTCCATACGGTCCAGAAGCGGACGCGGAATCGTCTGCAGTGAATTTGCAGTGGCAATAAACAGCACTTCCGACAGATCCAGCGGAACTTCCAGATAATGATCACGGAATTTGTAATTCTGTTCACTGTCCAGTACTTCCAGAAGCGCAGAGAACGTATCTCCCTTATAGTCTGTGCTGACTTTATCAATTTCATCCAGAAGCATCAACGGATTCTTGACACCTGCCTGACGAATTCCATTTGCGATGCGTCCGGGCATTGCTCCTACATATGTTTTTCTGTGTCCCCGGATTTCTGCCTCATCCCGCACTCCGCCAAGTGAAATCCTTACATACGGCTTCTTCAGTGCCTTTGCAAGAGATTTGGCGATCGATGTTTTTCCGGTTCCCGGCGGTCCCACCAGACACAGGATCGGGCTCTCCCCTTTTTTCGTCAGAGAACGTACTGCCAGAAATTCCAGAATTCGTTCTTTGACCTGTTCCAGACCATAATGATCTGCTTCCAGCACTTCCTCTGCATATTTGATATCCTGATTGTCCTTCCCGGCTTTATCCCACGGCATCTCAAGCAATGTTTCAATATAGGTCCGTATCACACCGCTTTCTGCCGGACTGTTCAGTGAGCTTTTGAATCTGCTGATTTCTTTTTTCAGCTTTTCGTTCACTTCTTTTGCCGCTTTCAGATTCTTTGCTGCTTTTTCAAATTCTTCCGCATCGGACAATGTAGAATCATCCCCCAACTCCTCCCGGATCAGCTTCAGCTGCTCCCGAAGAATGTATTCTTTCTGATGCTTATCCACACGTTCCTTCACCTTTTGCTGCAGTTCATCTTTGATATCCATGATCTGCACTTCGTTGACCAGCTTAAACGCCAATGTCTCATATCTCTCCCAAAAATCCACTTTTCCGAGGATTTCCTGTTGATCAACATAATAAAAAGGCGTGTTTGCAGCAATCTCATCCACCAGCTTTTTCAGGTTTTTGATCTCCAAAATCTCTGCCACTGCTTCTTTTGACATTTTTCCGTTGCGAGCGGCATAGTCCAGAAAAGTATCTTTAAGACTCCTTGCCATTGCCTCTCCATTTAAATCATCCTGAATGACAAGATCGGACTCATCGATCACCTCGACCTCTGCCCGCAGATACGGCGTATCCTGCTGAAGCTGTTTTAAGATTCCTCTTGTTTCTCCTGAAACAAGTACCCGAACGATATGCTTTGGAAGCTTCATGATCTGTTTGATCGTTCCAACAGTTCCCACCTCGTAAACATCTTCCTGTATAGGGTCGTCTGTTTCTATTGATCTTTGTGCCACAAGAAAAATCTTCTGGTCTCCCGCCATGGCTTCCTGAATTGCTGCGATTGATTTTTCTCTGCTCACATCAAAATGTACTACCATTTCCGGCATGATAGTCATTCCACGCAGAGCTACCATCGGAAGGCTTTTTATTTCTCTGTTCACCTGTATTTTCCTCCTGCTTTTTGTTTTATCCAAAATCAAAACAAGCGGGTACATGGTCCTCCCTATGCACCCGCCTGTGTTATCTATGCACTTTCAGATGTCAGAAAAGATTTTCGCTCTTCTCCATCGCACTCATACAATGGCTGCCCCTTTCCTTCCACAACATCTTTTGTAATCATACATCCTTTGATGGTATCATCAGATGGTACACGGAACATTGTATCCATCATAATATCTTCCATAATGGCTCTTAATCCTCTGGCTCCCGTTTTCCTTGCCAGAGAGGTCTCTGCAATCGCATCCAGAGCTGCTTTATCAAACTCCAGCTTTACGCCGTCCAGTTCCATCAGCTTCTGATACTGCTTCACAAGAGAGCTCTTCGGTTCTGTCAGAATCCGGATCAAAGCCTCTTTATCCAGAAGATCCAGAGATACTGTAACAGGAACTCGTCCTACCAGCTCCGGAATCAGACCAAACTTCACCAGATCCTGCGGAAGCACCTGATGCAGCAGTACATCTACATCCTCCTCATGCTTCTTAGCTATCTCTGCATTAAAGCCGATCGACTTCTTATCCAGTCTGGTCTCAATGATCTTATCAATCCCTTCAAATGCACCGCCGCAGATAAACAAAATATTGGTCGTGTCTATCTGGATCAGTTCCTGATGCGGATGCTTTCTTCCGCCCTGCGGCGGAACAGATGCAACGGTTCCCTCAATGATCTTTAAAAGCGCCTGTTGAACTCCCTCTCCGGATACATCTCTGGTAATGGAAGGATTCTCAGACTTTCTTGTGATCTTGTCAATCTCATCAATATAAATAATACCATGCTCTGCACGTTCAATATCGCCATCTGCTGCCTGAATCACTTTCAGGAGGATGCTTTCTACATCTTCCCCCACATATCCGGCCTCTGTCAGAGCTGTCGCATCTGCGATGGCAAACGGAACATTCAGTATCTTTGCGAGGGTCTGGGCAAGCAGAGTCTTTCCGCATCCGGTCGGTCCAAGCATCAGAATATTACTCTTCTGCAGATCCACGCCCAGATCAGAACCTGCCATGATCCGCTTGTAATGATTGTATACAGCAACAGAAAGAACCTTCTTTGCCTCGTCCTGTCCGATTACATATTCATCAAGGAATGCCTTGATCTCCTCTGGTGTCAAAAGATTGATATCATCAAATTCTCTTCTGTCATCATCGTATTCAAACTCTTCTTCTATAATCTCCGAGCAGACCTCGATACACTCATCACAGATATAAGCGCCGTTCGGCCCTGCGATCAGCTTTCTCACCTGAGACTGCGGCTTATTACAGAAGGAGCATCTTACTATATCATCACTTGCTTTTCCTGCCATATCACTCTCACCTCATATTGCCGACACAACATTAATGTTTGGCAATTACCTCATCTATTAATCCATAAGCTTTTGCTTCTTCTGCAGACATGAAGTTATCACGTTCTGTATCAGCCTTGATCGTCTCCAATGGCTGCCCTGTGTTTGCTGCCATAATCTCGTTCAATTTCTGACGGGTTCTCAGGATGTGCTCTGCTGCGATCGAAATCTCAGTTGCCTGTCCCTGTGCTCCGCCGGATGGCTGATGAATCATGATCTCTGCGTTTGGAAGCGCAAAACGTTTTCCCTTCGCTCCACCGGAAAGAAGGAATGCCCCCATGCTTGCTGCCATACCGATGCAGACTGTAGAAACATCACATTTGATGTACTGCATGGTATCGTAGATTGCCAGTCCCGCTGTCACGGAACCTCCCGGGCTGTTGATATATAACTGGATATCCTTATTCGGATCATCCGCTTCCAGGAAAAGAAGCTGTGCTACGATCACACTCGCAGATACATCATTGACCTCTTCTCCCAGAAAAATGATTCTTTCTTTTAACAGTCTTGAATAAATGTCGTAAGAGCGCTCTCCACGGCTTGTCTGTTCAATAACATAAGGTACTAAACTCATTTGCTTTTCCTCCTTATTATGCTGACTTAATCTGCCGCTGCCTGCGGCCCCCTCTCACTGCGGATTCACGGTACTGTTATGTACCAGAACAGATTATCCCTCTACAGATTCGTTTACAAGCAGAGTGATTGCTTCCTGAACTGCAAGATCCTCTTTGATCTGTTTCTTCTCGTTCTCTCCCATAAACTCTTTGAGTTTTTCAACTTCCATCTGGTATGCTTCCGCCATTTTTGTGAGTTCTTCTTCTACACGCTCATCAGAAACTTCAATGTTCTCAGCTTTTACGATCGCTTCCAGAACCAGTCTTGTCTTGATGCTCTTTTCAGCCTGTGGTCTCATCTCTTCCATCATCTTCTCTGCTGTCATTCCTGTAAACTGGAAGTACTGTTCTACAGTCAGACCCTGCTGCTGAATGCGGCGTGCAAAATCATCTGCCATCTGTCTTACCTGGAACTCGATCATTGCTTCCGGAATATCCATCTGTGCGTTCTCGATTGCCTGATCTACTGCCTGGTTTTCTTTCTTTTCTTTTCCGGTTCTCTCTTTGCGCTCTTTGATGTTTTTCTTTACTTCCGCTCTGTATGCGTCCATTGTCTCACATTCAGAAACTTCAGAAGCAAATTCATCATCCAGCTCCGGAAGCTCTTTTGCTTTGATCGTGTGTACTGTACACTTGAATGTAGCATCTTTTCCTGCAAGCTCTTCAGAGTGATACTCTTTCGGGAATGTCACATTCACTTCTACTTCTTTGTCGATCTCAGCTCCGATCAGCTGCTCTTCAAATCCAGGAATGAATGATCCGGAACCGATTGTCAGCGGATAATCTTCTCCTTTTCCACCTTCAAATGCAACACCGTCTACAAATCCTTCGAAATCTAATGTTACTTCATCTTTATCCTGAACTGCGCGGTCTGTCACTTCGATTGTTCTTGCATTGCGCTCGCGCTCTTTTTCAATCTCTTCATCAACTTCCTTCTGTGTCACTCTTGTAGATACTTTATCTACTTTCAGTCCTTTGTAATCTCCGAGTGTCACTTCCGGTTTTGTAGCTACTTCTGCTGTGAAAATGAACGGTTTTCCTTTTTCCATCTGTACAACCTCGATCTTCGGCTGAGACACGATGTCCAGTTCACTTTCATCATAAGCTTTTGCATATGCGTCCGGAATCATGTTGTTTGCTGCTTCATCATAGAATACTTCCGGTCCGTACATTTTTTCGATCATCTGACGCGGAACTTTTCCTTTACGGAATCCCGGAATGTTGATCTGTTTGCGCTGTTTTAAGTAAGCTGCCTGCAGTGCTTTCTCTACATCTTCTGCAGCTACTTCTACTGTAAGCTTCGCCATATTATGCTCTAACTTTTCTACCTGTAAACTCATCTTTCTATTTCCTCCTTGATTCGTACCATTCAAACGCAAATTGTATATTCGCAGTCATTGAATTAGTATAGCATAGTCACTTCAATATTTCCAGTACTTTTTAATAATAAACTACTCCATGCCCGATTTCTTCTGCCTTTTTCTTTCCGCACAGGAGCTCGATCAGCTTCAATGCGAATGGAATCGCGGTTCCCAGTCCCCGGCTTGTGATCATATGCCCGTCTACATTTACCGGCTCTTCATTTGTCTCTGCGTGAGAAAGCCCTGACTCCATGCCCGGATAACAGCATGCTTTTCTGCCTTCTAGAAATCCCAGTTCTCCAAATACAGTAGGCGCTGCACAGATTGCTGCCAGATAACGCTCTTTTGCATAAAACTCTTTGAGCAACACACACAAATCTCTGTGTTCTTTCAAATGCCTTGTCCCCGGCATCCCACCCGGCAGTACGAGCATATCCATTCCCTCAAACTCCATCTCCTCAAACAGGGCGTCTGCCTCGACACCGATTCCGTGTGAGCCATGTACTGTCTTTTCTCCTGTGACCGATACGTTTGTCACAGTAACGCCTGCCCTGCGCAGCAGATCCGTAACCGTAAGTCCTTCGATTTCTTCAAATCCTTCTGCGAGAAATACCGCAATCTGTTTCATGATCATTTCCTCCTGACTTAAAATCTGAACCTGATTTTCATTTCTTTCATATGGTAAAAAGTGTAGCAAATCCCTGTTAAAAATGCAATGCCTCCCCGTTTACATTTTCTGTTTTTCATATTATGATGATACCGGATATCAAACACCAAACGATGTTTTCAAAGAAAGGAGTTTTTCATGGAAATCGAGCGCAAATATCTGATTTCATCTGTCCCCTTTGATCTTTCATCATATCCATGCCGCAAGATCGAACAGGGATACCTCTCCACTGCACCTGTGGTACGTATCCGCCGGGACAACAATGACTACATTCTGACTTACAAATCCAAAGGAATGATGATCCGGGAAGAATACAACCTTCCGCTGACAAAAGAATCCTATGAACATTTAAAAGAAAAAATCGACGGACGGCTGATCACGAAAAAAAGATATGTGATCCCTCTTAAGGATTCCCTCTTTATTGAGCTTGATATTTTTTCCGGAGACCTTGCGCCTCTGATGCTTGCAGAAGTAGAATTTCCGGATGAAGAGACTGCCAATCACTTTACTCCGCCCGAATGGTTCGGCGAAGACGTTACCTTTTCTTCTTCCTATCATAACAGTACACTCAGTAAACTCTGATATCAACTTTTTGTGGCTTTTTGTTCTTTCGCTACGTTTTGTCGCATAGATATCTATTTATAGGGAAAATTGTTATAATTTACTAAGCTTTTAACAATTCCCTGTAAATGGAGGTACAGCAATGTCTAATATTCAGCTTGTTGAAAATTTATACCGTCTTCGTAAAGCACATCACTACACTCAGCAAGAGATCAGTGACTTGCTCAATATTTCCAGACAGGCTTATTCTAACTACGAAACCAGCAAACGGACACCGGATCTGGATTCTCTGATGCGTCTGGCTGATATCTATGGAGTATCTCTCGACCAGCTGGTCAATCATCCCTGTACAAAAGACGGACTGATTCTCGAACAGAAAGGTCCCTTTACGTATGCCATGGAGATCGACACTGCCGATACACTCTATCTTACGCGGGAAGAAGTCGAACTGATCAAGGGATACCGGGCCATGAATCCGGAAGATAAATTACTATTGAAAAAACTGTTGTAATAAAGAAAAAGGAAATCCGTCAGCTCCAATCGGATTTCCTTTTTTATTATTCTCCCAGTCCAAATCTCTCGTGAACTGCATTGATCGCACGTTCTACATCGCTTTCATTGATCAGAACCGTGATTCTTACTTCTGATGTTGAAATCATATGGATGTTGACTCTGGCATTTGTCAATGCCTCGAACATCTTGGCAGCAACACCCGGATTACTCATCATTCCTGCTCCTACAATCGAGATCTTCGCTACACTCTCCTGAGAATTGATCTCCTGGATCGTCAGCGCTTCTTTATTTTCTTCCAGGATCGCCAGTGTATCCTGAAGATCATCCTCTGCCACTGTAAAGGAAATATCTTTTGTACCGTCTCTTCCTACAGACTGAAGAATGATGTCCACATTGATATTCTTCTTTGCAAGTGTATTGAAGATCTTGAACGCTGTTCCCGGTTTGTCTTCGATTCCGATGACAGAAATTCTCGCTGTATTTTTGTCAGATGCAACTCCGCTGATTAACAATTTTTCCACTTTTACTACCTCCTTGACCACCGTACCTTCTTCTCTGTTCATGCTGGAACGTACAACCAGCTGTACTCCATATTTTTTCGCCATTTCCACAGAACGGTTATGCAGGACATTTGCCCCCATGGATGCCAGCTCCTGCATTTCATCATAACTGATTTCTTTTAATTTTCTCGCAGAAGGAACAATTCGTGGATCTGCGGTATACACACCGTCTACATCCGTATAAATCTCACACGCATCTGCGCCCAGAGCCGCTGCGATTGCAACTGCCGTGGTATCTGAACCACCCCGCCCCATTGTCGCATAATCCTCATATTTGTTCACTCCCTGGAATCCAGTGACGATCACGATCTTCCGGTATCCCAGTTCGTGGAGGATCCTCTCAGACTCTACTTTCTTGAATCTTGCATTGCCATAGGTGGATGTACTGTGCATCTTCACCTGGAACGCATTCAGCGATACTGCCGGGATTCCCAGCTTATGGAATGCCATCGCCATCAGTGATACGGAAATCTGTTCCCCTGTTGTCAGCAACATATCCAGTTCTCTCTTGGATGGATTCGGATTGATCTCTTTTGCTTTTGCGATCAGATCATCTGTTGTGTCTCCCATTGCCGAAAGGACAACGATCACATCGTGTCCACTTTTATAATCCTCCGCGCAGCGCTCTGCCACACGAAAAATACACTCTTTATCTGCGACCGAACTGCCGCCAAACTTCTTTACTATCAGCATTTTTTCTTCCTCTCTGTTTACCGTTCATTGTCCATCTCAAAAAGATGGGAAAGAAGCCTGTGTCCTTCTTTCTCGAACAATGGGCTCTTATTGCCCAGCCTTTCCGAATACTCCGGCATTCCTTCTGCTTTCTTTCTGGAATCATATAAAAGATACGGAACCGGATTACCGGTATGTGTGCGGACACAGATCGGCGTCGGATGATCCGGAAGGACTAACATTCTGAAATCCATGCAAAGATCTTCCAGTTCCCCAACGATCGGTCCGATGATCTTCTGATCGATATTTTCAATCGCCTTGATCTTATCCGGAATACTTCCCTGATGTCCCATCTCATCCGGTGCTTCAATATGTACATATACAAAATCATAATTCTGCGCCGCCAGCGCGTCCACTGCTGCCTCCGCTTTTCCTGTATAGTTCGTATGAAGTCCTCCGTTTGCACCTTCTACGATAATATTGTCAAGCCCTGCTCCTACAGCAATCCCCTTCAACAGATCCACTGCTGAGATCATAGCTCCTTTTTTATGATATTTTTCCTCAAAGGAGGTCAGCATCGGCCTGGTGCCTGCCCCCCAGAACCATACGGAATTGGCAGGATTGAGCCCTTTTGCCTTTCGCTCCAGATTCAGCGGATGATTGCTTAAGATCCGGTAACTGGTCTCCATCATCTCCCGAAGTACCGCATCCTGAGGGAGATACTCCCCGATCCGCTTTGTCAGGATATCATGAGGCGCTGTCAATTCAACTACACTTCCAAATTTATGGATCAGCAAATGTCTGTAACTCGTGCCTGTATAAAACTCATACCCGCCTCTTCGCATTTCCTGCATCAGGGTCTCCATCAGAACAGCCGCATCCTCGGTACTGATCTCACTGGAACTGTGATCCAGAATATGTTTATCTTCATAGTTCTCTTCTTCCTCGGACAGTGTCACCAGATTGCAGCGGAAAGACACATCTGTCGGTGCCATATCCACCCCAATACTCAGTGCCTCCAAAGGGGAACGTCCGGTATAATATTCTTTTGGGTCATATCCGATCACGGAAAGATTCGCCGTATCGCTTCCCGGAGCCATCCCGTCGGGAACAGTCTGCACCATGCCAATCTCTGAAATCTGCGCCATGCGGTCCAGATTTGGAGTATGCGCCTTCTCCAGGGGTGTCATACCGCCCAGTTCTTCCAACGGTTCATCTGCCATCCCGTCACATAAAACAACAACATATTTCATACGCACCTCACCCTTCTACTCTAATCCGGTGGAGAATGGACGGAAATTCTTTCTGGCACTGTTCAAAGTGTCCTTCTGTCATAATTTCTGTCAGAAATCCGAATTCTCCCTCCAACGATTCCACCTGTACAATCTCAATCGATCCGAATTTACTTTCCAGATGTGCTCTCATTGCCTGTGGTTCTCCCTTGATCCGCACAAAGAAACGCTTGCTCGTATCCGAGATCGGAAGCAGTTCCACTTTATCCTGATCCCACATCGTCATAATATTCCGGTTCAAATGCTTTACTTCATCTACAATATCAGAAACAACCGCACTCGCTGTCGGAAGCTTTCCTGCACCGCTTCCGTAAAACATTGCATCTCCGAGTACATTGCCATGTACAAAAATCGCATTAAAGACATCATTTACGCTATACAATGGATGTGAAGAGCTCAGCAGATACGGAGCAACGATGGCATGGATATGATCTTCATCCCTTCTGCTGCACGCGAGAAGCTTGATCGTCATTCCCATTGCCTTTGCATACATCATATCTTCTTTGGTAATCTGCGTGATCCCCTCTGTATAAATATCTTCAAAATCCACCTGCTGTCCGGAAATCAAAGAAGAAAGAATTGCAATCTTCCGGCATGCATCATATCCTTCCACATCCGCTTCCGGATTTCGTTCCGCATACCCTTTTTCCTGCGCCTCTTTTAAAACTTCCTCATAATCTGCTCCTTCATAAAACATCTTACTGAGCATATAATTGGTCGTTCCGTTTAAAATCCCTGTGATTTCTTCAATCTCATCTGCTGTCATTGAAGAATTTAACGGACGGATGATCGGAATTCCGCCTCCGACACTGGCCTCAAACAGAAAATTGATATTTTTCTCCCTTGCAATGGAAAGCAACTCTGCACCGTGCTTTGCCACCAGTGCTTTGTTGGAGGTCACCACGCTTTTTCCGGCCATCAGGCACTTCTTCACAAAAGTATATGCGGGTTCGATCCCGCCCATTACCTCTACTACGATCTGAATGGAAGGATCTTCTGCGATCACCTGAAAATCATGTACGATTTTTTCCTGAATCGGATCTCCCGGGAAATCTCTCAGATCCAGAATGTATTTTACATGGATCTCATCCCCGGCTCTCTGATCGATTCGTTCCTTATTGGTCTGTAATACTTCAATGACTCCGGATCCCACCGTGCCATATCCCATAACTGCTATATTTACCATATTCGCCTTCCTTCCTGTTCTTTTTTCTGCATCTGTCCTACTCTTCCGGGTTTTTCGGAGCACTTAAATATGCGTTGATAAACGGATCCAGGTTGCCGTCCAGCACACCGTTCACATTGCTGATCTCCATATTCGTACGGTGATCCTTCACCAGTGTATACGGCTGCATGACATAGGAACGGATCTGGCTTCCGAATCCGATCTCCTTGATCTCACCGCGAATACCGGACACTTTGTCTGCCTGCTCCTGCTGCTTCATCAGATACAGCTTGGCTTTGAGCATCTGCATGGCTTTGTCTTTATTCATGTGCTGAGAACGCTCATTCTGACACTGAACAACAATTCCTGTCGGGAAATGCGTGATACGGATTGCCGAAGAAGTCTTATTGATATGCTGTCCGCCCGCTCCGCTGGAACGATATGTGTCAATCCTGATATCGTCATCATTGATCTCAATATCAATATCTTCCTCAATATCCGGAATCACATCACAGGATGCAAAAGAAGTCTGCCGCTTTCCTGCCGCATTAAACGGAGAAATTCTGACCAGTCTGTGCACCCCTTTTTCAGAGCGCAGATATCCGTAAGCATTCTCTCCTCGTACTTCAAATGTCACGCCTTTGATTCCCGCAACATCTCCTTCCAGATAATCCAGAACTTCTACGGAAAATCCCTTTTTCTCTGCCCATCTGGTGTACATTCTGTAAAGCATGTTTGCCCAGTCACAGGATTCTGTTCCGCCTGCTCCGGCGTGAAGCGTAACGATCGCATGATCTCTGTCATACTCTCCGGTCAGAAGTGTCTGGATCCTCAGCTCTTCAAACTCTCCTTCAAAACGGAGCAGTTCTTCCTCAATCTCCTGCACCGTCTCTTCGTCCTGTTCCTCCTGACTCATCTCAATCAGAAGTCCCAGATCCTCATAATCTGCGTACATCTGCTCAATCTGCTTTACCGAATCCTGAAGACTTTTCAATACCTGCATCGTCTGTCTGGACTGATCCGGATTATCCCAGAATCCCGGCTCCTCGATCGTTCTTTCTAATTCCTCAATTCGTTCTTTCTTTGACGCTAAGTCAAAGTGAATCCCTCAAATCTTTCAGCGGCTCTTCGTATGCACTCAGTCTTACTTTCAGTTCATCTAATAAAACCACCTTGATCACCTCTTTCTTTTTTCAAAAATCTGTTTTAAATCAACATTGACTGTGTATATATTGCAGCACAATGTCTGATGCAGTATACACACAGTCAACAAAATATTCAGGCACTTACCTGGTTACTATTTTCTTCCGCAGCACTGTTTGTACTTCTTGCCACTTCCGCACGGGCATGGATCATTTGGATAAACCTTTTTCTCTTCCCGTTTTTTCGGAGTGTGTGATGCGCTGTCATCTTTGTTTGTTCCGGTCGCCTGTGCCACCTGCTCTCTTTCTACCTTCTGCTCGATCCGGATATGGAATAAGGTACGGATCGTCGTCTCTGCGATGGAATTGGTCATCTCGCCGAACATATCGTATCCCATCATCTTATATTCTACCAGTGGATCTCTCTGTCCGTATGCCTGAAGACCGATTCCCTGACGGAGCTGATCCATATCATCGATGTGATCCATCCAGCGTGTATCGATTGCCTTTAACAGTACCACTCGCTCCATCTCACGCAGCTGCTCTGCTTCCGGAAATTCTGCTTCTTTCTCCTCGTATGCTTTTACAGCACGCTCTTTCAATGTATGCTTGAGCTCTTTCTGTCTCATGTCCTTGACTTCCTCTGCATCCGGCATCTTCAGCATCGGAATCTCCCCGTGAAGTGTCAGCTCCAGTCCTGACAGATCCCATTCTTCCGAATCTGCATCCGGTGCGGCAAAGCGGTCTGTCATATTTTCTACATATTCTGTCATCATATTGTAGATGGTATCTCGCATGCTCTCTCCGTCCAGAACACGACGTCTTTCCTCATAAATGATCTCTCTCTGCTCATTCATAACCTGATCGTATTCCAGCAGATTCTTACGGATTCCAAAGTTATTGCCCTCGATCTTCTTCTGTGCTTTCTCAATCGCACTGGAGAGCATCTTATGCTCGATCTGTTCTCCGTCCTCTACACCAAGTGTGTTGAATACACTCATCAGACGTTCAGAACCAAACAGACGCATCAGATCATCCTCCAGAGAAATGTAGAAACGGGATTCTCCCGGATCTCCCTGTCGTCCGGAACGTCCGCGCAGCTGGTTGTCAATACGTCTGGATTCATGACGCTCTGTACCGATGATCTTAAGACCTCCGGCCTCTCTTGCAGCATCATCCAACTTGATATCCGTACCACGTCCGGCCATGTTGGTCGCAATCGTGACTGCTCCGTGCTGTCCCGCATCTGCCACGATTTCTGCTTCCAGTTCATGATACTTGGCATTCAATACCTTATGCTGAATTCCTTCTTTTTTCAGCATTTTGCTGAGCAGCTCTGAAACCTCGATCGTGATCGTACCAACCAGGACCGGCTGTCCCGTTGCATGCGCTTCTTTCACGGCTTCAACGACTGCGTGGTATTTTTCCTGTTTTGTCTTATATACTGCGTCTTCGAGATCTTTTCTCTGAACCGGACGGTTGGTCGGGATCTCTACAACGTCCATTCCGTAAATATCACGGAACTCTTTTTCCTCAGTCAAGGCAGTACCTGTCATACCGCTCTTCTTCTCATACTTGTTGAACAGGTTCTGGAATGTAATAGTTGCCAGTGTCTTGCTCTCTCTTCTGACCTTCACATGCTCTTTTGCTTCGATCGCCTGATGCAGTCCGTCCGAATACCGTCTTCCCGGCATGATACGTCCGGTGAACTCATCCACGATCATAACCTCTCCCTCCTGAGTCACCACGTAATCCTGATCGCGGAACATCAGGTTATGCGCACGCAGCGCCAGAATGATGTTGTGCTGGATCTCCAGATTCTCCGGATCTGCCAGGTTCTCGATATGGAAGAAGTTTTCTACCTTCTTCACACCGTCTTCTGTCAGATTGACAACCTTTTCTTTCTCGTTGACAATAAAATCTCCGGACTCTTCAATATCTTCTCCCATGATCGCATTGATCTTGGAAAACTCACCGCTTGCTTCTCCTCTTTCCAGCTGGCGTGCCAGAATATCGCATGCCTCATACAATTTTGTAGATTTATTACTCTGTCCGGAAATGATCAGCGGAGTTCTGGCTTCATCGATCAATACGGAGTCAACCTCATCGATAACCGCAAAGTTCAGCCCTCTTTGTACAAGCTGTTCCTTGTAGATCACCATGTTGTCTCTCAGATAATCAAATCCCAGTTCGTTGTTCGTTACATATGTAATATCACAATTATATGCCGCGCGGCGCTCATCATTGTCCATATCATTGAGAACCACACCGACTGTCAGTCCCAGAAATTCGTGTACTTTTCCCATCCACTCGGCATCACGCTTTGCCAGATAATCATTGACTGTGACAATGTGAACTCCTTTTCCTTCCAGCGCATTCAGATATGCCGGAAGTGTGGATACCAGTGTCTTACCTTCACCTGTACGCATCTCTGCGATACGTCCCTGATGCAGGATGATACCGCCGATCAGCTGTACCCGGTAATGGCGCATCCCCATACTTCTATATGCACCTTCTCTTACAACTGCATATGCCTCCGGGAGAATATCATCCAGTGTCTCTCCCTCTTTGAGACGTTCTTTAAACTCTCTTGTCTTATCCTTTAATTCCGCATCCGAAAGCGCTTTCATCTCTGGCTCCAGCGCCTCAATGCGATCCACAATCGGATAGATTCTCTTCAGTTCGTGCTGGCTGTGAGTCCCGAAAATTTTATCCATTAAACCCATAATCTGCAATCTGCTCCTTGTCTAAATTTACTCTGCCTACCATTCTATCACTAACTTTCCATGAATTCAACCAATTCATGTTTTTGTTCCGCTTTGTTTACATTTCATTTACAAACGGAGCAGATTTTTATAAGGAATTGTCCCTCCAAACAGATCCAGTGCACTTCCGATCGTAAAATCCAGCTTTCCATGTCCAAGTTTTTTAAATTTTTCCAGCTCTTTCATACTTCCGATTCCGCCCGCATAAGTAACAGGAATCCCTTCCCATCTGCCAAGCAGTTCCACAAGTTCTCCTTCCACTCCGGAAGATTTTCCTTCCACATCCACACCGTGTACCAGAAATTCATCACAGTACTGCGCCATTTCATCAAGCAATTCCTCTGACAGTTTTTCTCTGGTAAACGTCTGCCACCGGTTTGTCACGATATAATAGTCATTCCCCTTTTTCCGGCAGCTCAGATCCAGAACTATTCTCTCTTTTCCGACCATATCTTTCAGTCGTCTCAAACGGCTGCGATTCACCTCTCCTTCACGAAATATATAAGAGGTTACGATCACATGGCTGGCACCTGCATCCAGATATTCTTCTGCATTTCCCGCCGTGATGCCGCCGCCGATCTGCATCCCTCCCGGATATGCCGAAAGCGCCAGGAGCGCCTGCGCTTTCGTTGCCTCAAAATATTCGGAATCTCTGGAGTTGAGCAGAATGATATGCCCGCCTTTGAGTCCATCCTGTTTATATTTTTCTGCATACCAGGCTGCATCCTGTTCTGAAGTAAAATTGGTCTGTGCCATATCGCCTTCATCTTTTAAGCTGCCGCCGACGATCTGTTTTACTTTTCCGTTATGTATATCAATACAAGGTCTGAACTTCATCACAATTCTCCTTTTATAGAAAAGTGCTGCAAAAACTTCTTCTGCAGCACTTGTTTATCCGGTATTCAAAACCTACTTGTTATTCTCCCGGTTCTGTGCGTTATGATCTTTGGTCATTCCATCCGCAGCATCATCTACCGCATCCGTGGCTCCCCTTGTCAGATCATCCACTCCATTGGTCACACCATCCACTACATCATTCACACCGTCTGTGACATCATCCACCACGTTGTCTGCCTTTCCGTTACTGTTGTCATCTGTACGGTTTTCATTTCTGTCTGTCTTGTCATTGTTGTCCTTTGTTTTGTCAGTTGCATCATTCATTGTTGTATCGTTCTGTGTATCTCTTCTGTTTCCACATGCAGTCGTGCCTAGAAGCATACAGGTACACATCAGCAATACAAGCAGTTTTTTTCTGTTTTTCATAATCTTCTTCCTTTCATAAAATATAGTCTTACACTGTTAAGTTTTCCTTTTTTTAATATTTTATGAATGGAATTTTTTTCTTTTTTATGCTCTTGGTCCTGCTGATTTCCTCAGTTTTTCCAATGCTCTTGACTCCAGCTGACGGATCCGTTCTCTGGTCACGCCGAGTATCTGTCCGGTTTCTTCGAGCGTATGTACATTACCGTCCTCCAGACCGTAGCGGAGTCTTAAGATTTTCTGCTCTTTTTCTGTCAGCGTGGAAAGCATCTCCTGCACTTCTTCTTTCTGTACCAGTGCCGCAACAGCCTCCTCAGGAGTCGGTTCCTGTGTATCTTCAATAAAGTCTTCCAGACTGCTGTCCTCTTCGTCTCCCACCGGAGTCTCCAGAGAAACCGGATTTTTGATATAGCTCTGCATGCGCTCTACTTCTTCTGTTGTCATATGCAGCTCTTTTGCAATCTCCTCTGCAGCAACTTCACGCCCGAGTGTCTGTTCCATCTTCCGCTCTGTTTTGCTGATCTTATTCATATTCTGAGCTACACGGACCGGCACGCGAATCTCTCTGGACTGGGAATCCAGCGCCCGCAGAATGGCTTCTTTGATCCACCATACCGCATAGGTGGAAAATTTACTGCCCTTTGTGTAGTCAAATTTTTCCACTGCACGCATCAGACCGATATTACCTTCCTGGATCAAATCCATAAACTGCATTCCTTTTCCGGCATAATGCTTTGCCACTGCAACCACCAGACGCAGATTTGCTTCCTCCATCTTTCGTCGTGCTTCTGTATCTCCTTCTGCGATCTGTCTGCCAAGTTCCAGTTCTTCCTCTGCTGTAAGCAGCGGGATCCTGCCGATCTCTTTTAAATAAATCTTTAACGGTTCCGTCATATCCACCGAATCCGGCACCAGATCCTCTGTCTCTGCTCCCAGATCCAGTTCTTCCCCCAACAGTTCCTTTTCTATCTCTTTACTCATATATTTTCATGCCTTTCTTTTCACGTAAGTCTCTGCTTATAGTTTTTCAATCACCTGACCGCTTCTGTAGGCTGCAAGCAGCGACTCCAGATCTGCTACCTGCTCTTTTAACTCGGTGCCGATATCTGTATTTCCAACGAGACGGCGTTCTGTCACCCGTTTCACTACCATGTAATCCGAATGAATATCGCTTCCCTTTTCCACCGCAGCCTCTTTCGACTCAAAAGGCTCATGGGCAACCAGAACAAGACCATAGGAGTTGTAGACAAGGGTATACCCTGCAATTCCCGTCTCTTTCTGATACGCCCTGGAAAAACCTCCATCGATGACCAGAACTTTCCCATTACACTTGATCGGACTTTCTCCGTTTTTACATTTTACAGGAACGTGCCCGTTGACAATGTGGGCTCCCTCCGGGTGCAGTCCGAACTCTTCCAGAATCTCGTCTACCACCGCTTCTTTTTCCAGAAGTTCGTAATACGGATTCTTTTTCTCCAGATGCGTCTCTTTTGCCTCGATAAAATACCGCTCAAAGGTCGCCATCTTGTCTTTTCCGAACAGCGGAGAATCCGGATGCTGCCAGATGCACCACATGATATTCTTTCCTTGCTCTTTTTCCTGTTCATCCAGCGCGAAAAAGCCTTTTCTTACATAGCCTTCCAGCGCATCATACAGACTTTTCCCACGGTAGCTTTTTCCACAGAGCTGTACTTCCTTTAAAGATCCGTCCTCTCTAAGCGGTACGCATCCGTGATACAAAAGATTGTTATTATACACCTTGTATAATCCACCTTTTGCAAGCAAAAACCGCATATGATCCTGCAGCTTTTCACATCCTGCAAATGCTTTTTCCAGGCGTTCCATAATCTCCTCTTCCTCTTCGGTCAGTTCATACGGAGCTGCCGGATCAATGGTCGGAAAGCTATCATCTTTTAACGGATATTCTTTTCCATCCAGCAGGATCGTGCCTTTTTTATAATCAATCCTGTGCAGCAGTGCACGTTCTTCCATCTGAAATTCCGGATGCTGAAGAATCAGTTTTCCTTCTACCTTAAACTGTATCACGGAAATCGCCTTGTGCATCCGAAGATTCATCTCCATCTCCGCCTTTTGCAGGCGTTCGCTCCCTTTGCGCCTGAAACAGGTACAGGGGTCGTCCCCATAAATGCGAAGTGCAAAATTCGCCAGAGGCAGAAGATTGATCCCGTATCCGTCCTCCAGAATATCCAGATTCCCATAACGGGCACAGATCCGGATCACATTGGCAATGCAACCTCTTTGCCCTGCTGCCGCACCCATCCAGAGCACATCATGATTGCCCCACTGAATGTCCACTGAATGATAGGTCATCAGCTTATCCATGATAATATGCGGGCCCGGTCCCCTGTCATAAATATCACCGACAATATGTAAATGATCGATCACAAGCCTCTGGATCAGATCTGCGATCGCACAGATAAATTCTTCTGCCCTGCCGATCCGGATGATTGTCTGAATGATCTCATTATAGTAGGATTCCTTGTCATGAAGCTCCGCCTTTTCCGTGATCAGTTCTTCTATGACATAAGCAAAATCTTTCGGAAGTGCCTTGCGTACTTTAGAACGGGTATACTTACTGGCTGCCCGTTTGCTCACCTCGATCAGGCGGTACAGCTGAATTTTATACCAGTCTTCCATATGCTTCTCGGTCCGCTTTACCTGCTCTGTCTTCTCTTTTGGATAATAGATCAAAGTAGCCAGTTCCTGCTTTTCCCGCTTCCCAAGCGTATATCCAAATACATCCTCGATTTTGCTTCGCACCGCACCGGATCCATTCTTCAGCACATGGGAAAACGCCTCCCATTCCCCATGAATGTCCGTCAGAAAATGCTCGGTTCCTTTCGGAAGATTCAAGATCGCCTGCAGATTGATGATCTCTGTAGAAGCCGCCGCGATCGTCGGATACAGATCCGACAGCCGCTCCAGATATCTTGTCTCTAATTCTTTCATGACACTCCCCGCTCTTTACTCAAACTCTGATTAAAACTGAATCACATCACTCATATCATACATGCCGGCTGTTTTTCCCGCCAGAAACTTGGCTGCTTCCACCGCGCCTTTTCCAAACACGCTTCTGGAATATGCTGTATGCTTAAATTCGATCACTTCATCCATTCCTGCAAAGATCACCTCATGCTCTCCCACGATTGTTCCGCCGCGAACCGCTGAAATTCCGATTTCTTTCTCTTCTCTTTTTTTGCGGTACTGGCTTCTGTCATATACATACGTATATTCATGATCCAGTGCTTCATTGACAGAATCCGCAAGCGCCAGTGCAGTACCGCTTGGAGCATCCACTTTCTGGTTGTGATGACGCTCTACCAGTTCAATATCATATCCCGCCGGCGCCAGTACTTTTGCGGCATCTTTCAAGAGCTTCATCAGCAGATTGATCCCCATGGACATATTCGCTGATTTTAAAACAGCTATCTGCTCTGCTGCTTTTTCTACTTTTTCAAGCTGTGCTTCAGAAAGTCCCGTGGTACAAAGTACGACCGGAAGCCGTCTGTTCACACAATAGTCCAAAAGTCCGTCCACTGCTGCCGCATTGGAAAAATCGATCACTACGTCTGCCTCTGCATCACACGCTTCCATCGATGAAAACACCGGATACGGATTCTGCACTCCCTGAAACTGATCCACTCCTGCTACAATCTCCACTTTACTGTCTGCTTCCGCAATTTTTGTGATCACCTGTCCCATTTTTCCATTGCAGCCATGCATGATTATCTTTATCATCCTGATTTCCTCCTCGTTCTGTATCTTTCATTTTCCACACCGGAAAACGTTATTCTTTCACGCTATACCGATCCGGACTTTTCAATACACGCCTGCAAAAGACAGACTTTACCCGGATGGGTATACAAAAAAGGATATCACATTCTGGCTATTTGCTCAATCTATGATATCCTTTTAACAATTTTTTATGCTAACTGAATTCCGAACTCCTGCATTGCTTTTTTCAGCTGCACGGTATGCGCTTCACTCAGCTCTGTCAGCGGCATTCTCAATCCGCCGACTTCCATTCCCATCAGATTCACTGCTTTTTTCACCGGAATCGGATTCACTTCGCAGAACAGTGCCTCAATCAGAGGAAGTGCCTTCAGCTGTAATGCCCTGCTTCCCGCAATATCTCCCGCAAAGAAGCTTGCACAGATATCATGTGTCTCTCTCGGAGCCACATTGGACAATACAGAAATCACACCTTTTCCGCCCAGTGACAGGATCGGAACAATCTGATCGTCATTTCCAGAATATACATCCACTTTCCCGTCTGTCAGCTGCAAGATCTTCGCTACCTGTGAGATATTTCCGGATGCTTCCTTGACTGCCACAATGTTGTCAGTCTCTTTCGCCAGTGTCGCTACGGTGGATGGCTCAATATTCACTCCGGTTCTGCTCGCTACGCTGTACAAGATGATCGGCGCTTTTGTCTCGGCCGCGATCGCCTTATAATGCGCAATCAGTCCCGTCTGTGTCGCTTTATTATAATATGGGGTTACAAGAAGTACGCCATCTGCACCGCTCTCGGCTGCTTCTCTTGACATCTCGACTGCAGTCCGTGTACAGTTGGAACCTGTTCCTGCAATGACCGGAATCCGTCCTTTCGTCTGTCTGATCGTAAACTTGATGCAGTCCATATGCTCCTCTTCCGTCAATGTAGACGATTCCCCTGTTGTACCGCAGATCACAATACTGTCGGTACCGTTATCACAATGAAACTGGATCAATTCGTCCAGCTTTTCATAATTCACACTTCCATCTGCATGAAATGGTGTAATAATCGCAACTCCTGCTCCTGTAAAAATTGACATATTTATCCTCCTGACCTTGTCGATTCTCTACTCAGTAATGTTTATGAAATTTTATCATTATTCAGAAGTGATGTCAACGATGGGAATGTGAAAAACGTCCTATTCCATGCACTCCAGCTTGCTCACAGATACTTCATAGGCTGTTCGTGTCTGTGTTTCGGTCTCGGAAATTTTCTTCACATAATCTCTGCTCTGGATTCTTCCCAGGATCTGTACATGCTCTCCCACTTCAAATCCGGACGCATACCGTGCATTTCTTCCCCAGCAGATACACGGAATGTAGTCCGATTTTCCGTACGGACGGTTCACCGCCAGAAGCAGGTCCGCGATTTCCCGTCCAAGCGGTGTTTTCCTGTACACCGGCTTTTTACAGATATACCCCTCCAGCAGAATGTGATTTGTTTTCGCCCCATCCAGTTCCTCGTCAATAAATTCTACCTCTCTTACAAACACAGACAGCACCAGGCGGTTTTTCTGTTCTTCATGCCGGTTATAAGAACGGAACTGCCCGGATACCTTGATCGCCTCTCCTGTATAATCCTGCGTCACATCGATCAGACGTTCTGAGATCATGAGAGGAATCCGGTCATTTGAATTACTCAGACGCTTCACAAGCACATCCGCCATATAGAATCCCTCTCCGAACACCTCGTGGCTGTATGTAAACCCGGATGCCACAACTCCCATGATGGTTACCTGATTGTTTTCAATAATCTTATCTGACATAATTTGTAGTACTCCCTTCCTCGTATGTGGTATTTTATATTTTTGAGTCAACTTAAGTCTATGACATCATACCGCAGTTTAGACCCGATTGTCCGAAAAACCGTTCGACAAAATCTATCGACAATTTTTTTATTTGCCTGTCACAAGAGTACTTGTAAAATCTGAAATTTATGATAGAATGAAAAAGTTGTAACAAGAGAACACACATTAACATAAGTAGGAAAGAGTGTAAAATTATGAAAACAAAACGTGAAGATGTTAGAAATATTGCCATTATCGCTCATGTTGACCACGGAAAAACAACACTCGTGGATGAGCTCTTAAAACAAAGCGGTGTATTCCGCGAAAATCAGGATGTTGCGGAACGTGTCATGGACTCCAACGATATTGAAAGAGAACGTGGAATCACGATTCTCTCCAAAAATACTGCAGTCTATTACAAAGGAACCAAGATCAACATCATCGATACGCCCGGACATGCGGACTTCGGCGGTGAAGTAGAACGTGTCCTGAAAATGGTAAACGGTGTCGTACTTGTAGTCGATGCCTTTGAAGGCGCCATGCCGCAGACCAAATTCGTACTGAGAAAAGCACTGGAATTAGACCTTCCGGTTATCGTCTGCATCAATAAGATCGACCGCCCGGAAGCCCGCCCGGATGAAGTGATCGATGAGATCCTGGAGCTTTTCATGGAACTGGATGCTTCTGACGAGCAGCTGGACTGCCCGTTTGTCTATGCTTCCGCAAAATCAGGAATTGCGGTCCTTGACCTTTCTGACGAAGAAAAAGATATGCAGCCATTGTTTGAGACGATCCTCGAATACATCCCGGCTCCGGAGGGCGATCCCGAGGCACCGACACAGATGCTGATTAGTACCATTGATTACAATGAATACGTCGGACGGATCGGAGTCGGAAAAGTAGACAACGGAACGATTCGTGTCAATCAGGATATGCTCCTTTTAAACCATCACGATCCGGACAAGCAGCAGAAAGTCAAGATCAGCAAACTGTATGAATTTGACGGTCTGAACAAAGTAGAAGTAAAAGAAGCCACGATCGGTTCTATTGTAGCGATTTCCGGTATTTCCGATATTTCTATCGGAGACACCCTCTGCTCTCCTGAGAATCCGGAAGCCATTCCATTCCAAAAGATTTCCGAACCGACGATCTCTATGCAGTTCATCGTCAATGACAGCCCGTTTGCAGGAAGAGAAGGAAAATTCGTTACTTCCCGTCACCTGCGCGACCGTCTTCTGCGCGAACTGAACACCGATGTCAGCCTGCGTGTGGAAGAGACGGAGAACGCCGACAGCTTTAAAGTATCCGGACGAGGCGAGCTTCACCTTTCTGTCCTGATCGAAAATATGCGCCGTGAAGGATACGAATTTGCGGTAAGCAAAGCAGAAGTTTTATATCACACAGATGAAAACGGCAAAAAATTAGAACCAATGGAGCTTGCCTACGTGGATGTACCGGAAGAATTTACCGGAACTGTCATCGACAAACTGAGTCAGAGAAAGGGAGAGCTTCAGAACATGGGCGTTTCCAGCGGCGGTTATACAAGACTGGAATTTCTGATTCCTGCCCGCGGACTCATCGGATACCGTGGAGAATTTATGACCGATACCAAAGGAAACGGAATCCTCAACACAAGCTTTAACGGATATGCGCCGTATAAAGGAGATATCCAGTATCGCAAACAGGGATCTCTGATTGCATTTGAGACCGGTGAGTCTGTCACTTACGGACTCTACAGCGCACAGGAACGCGGTACTTTGTTTATCGGACCTGGTGAAAAAGTCTATGCCGGAATGGTCATCGGACAGAACGGAAAAGCAGAAGACATCGAATTAAACGTCTGCAAGACAAAGCATCTGACCAACACCCGTTCCTCCAGTGCAGACGAAGCGCTCCGCTTGACGCCGCCTCGTATTTTGAGCCTGGAAGAAGCACTGGACTTTATCGATACCGATGAGCTTCTGGAGGTAACACCGGAAACACTGCGTATCCGCAAAAAAATCCTGGATTCCAGAATGCGTAAACGCAGCAATTTGAAATAATCAGGAGACAACCATGAAAAAATATGCCAATGCCTTTTTGAAATGGATCACTTCAATCCTGGAAGTTGTCATCGCTTTGATCCTTGCAGTTACAATTATCATCATGACCTTTCAGCTGATCCTCTCATTTCAGCATTTGTCAGACCTGAATCAGTATCCAAATTATGACGATATGCTGACTACCTGTTTTAACCTGATCATCGGTGTGGAAATGATACGTATGCTGTATCTCCACACCCCGATCACAGTATTTGAGGTTCTGCTCTTTGCCATCGCAAGACAGATCATCATCGAGCATGGATCACCGCTCAACAGTCTGATCGGCGTAATCGCCATTGCAATTTTATTTGCCACAAGAAAATTTTTGTTTATGACTTTTGATGAGTCTGAAAAGATTATTTTCCGTTCCTCTCAGAAAGTCAAATATATCAATCGTCTGATCCATGTCCACATTCCTTATGAGAATGATGAGACACTGCTGGATGTGCTGTTAAAGAAGATGAAGGAAGATGAAATTGAGATCGGAGTCGGTGCCTGCACTTACTTTTCTGATTTCGGTCTGCGCATCGTTAAGATCACCGATGGAAAAATTACCCGAATTGAAGTAATTCGTTCTATACAATAGAGGAATTCCGTGCTATAATGTTTACATAGTACAAAGAACACTTTATAAGGACAAGTTCTTTGTACAATATAAACAAAAGGAGTTGACCAGTATGAACTTTATTATTAGTGGAAAAAACATCGATGTGACACCAGGTTTAAAGGACGCTATTGAACAGAAATTAGGAAAACTTGAAAGGTATTTCACTCCTGAAACAGAAATTATCGTAACACTCAGTGTGGAAAAAGAACGTCAGAAGATTGAAGTGACCATTCCTGTAAAAGGAAACATTATCCGCTCTGAGCAGACCAGCGATGATATGTATGTATCCGTTGATCTTGTAGAAGAGGTTATTGAAAGACAGCTTCGCAAATATAAAAACAAACTGGTTGCCAGAAGCCAGGGACATCCTTCCGGTTCCGGCAATAACTTTAAAAAAGAATTTTTCGAATCAGAAGATGACACTTCTGTAGATGATGAGATCCGCATTGTCCGTACAAAACGCTTTGGCATCAAACCAATGTATCCGGAGGATGCCTGCATCCAGATGGATCTTCTTGGACATGCTTTCTTCGTATTCTGCAACGCAGAGACAGACGAAGTCAATGTTGTCTACAAAAGAAAAGATGGTTCTTTCGGACTGATCGAGCCAGAATTTTCATAAGATAAAAAAGCTGCCCCAACCGGCAGCTTTTTTATTGTCACTTATTCAAATACGACCATCTCACCATCTACGTTGGCAAACCAGCACTCTCCTGTTCTGGTTATTCCGGTCTGACCATTTGTCGCTTCTGTGATCTCAGCGATCAGCTTTGACTCCTCCTCTTTCGGAATCAGGACAGTCAGATCTACTTTCTCTGTATACACACTGTCCAGGATTGTCAGCCCTCTTTGTCCCAGCAGATACTGAATTTTCCCCAATCCGGTATAATCTGTTGTAAGATTCAGTTTAAATCCATAGATTTTGGTAATAATCTGACTGTGGGAAATCCCTTCTCTTGCTGATTCGGTATAGGCTCTGACCAGACCTCCCGTTCCGAGAAGTGTCCCGCCAAAATACCGTGTCACAACTACAAAAATATTGTGAAGTCCCGCTCCCCGGATGACCTCCAGAATCGGTTTGCCTGCTGTACCGCTCGGTTCCCCATCATCACTGCAGCGCTCTGTCACGCGTTCTTCTCCGATTACATAGGCCCAGCAGTGATGCCTTGCATCCCAGTACTTTTTCCGTACCTGTTCCAGATACTGCATGGCTTCCTCCTCCGAGTGCACCAAAAATACTTCCGCGATAAACCGGGACTTTTTTTCCACGATCTCGCCCTTGCCGCCCTGATATACTGTCCTGTATTCCATCTGTCTCCCACCTTGCTTTTTCCATGCCTTTTGTTTGTTTCAGGTATTTTCTGCCTGTTCTTTCTCAAATATATATACTATGCCTTTGGAACAAACACAAGAAAAACTGTGCAATTATTAAAATTTTTTTATAAGAATATGAACTTTTTCTTTTTCCTTTGCTTTAAAAGAGCAAATTTGATATAATGAGTAGAATGAATAAAGGAGGATATTATTCATGAATTACGGAAAAGAAAGCCTTTCGAAGAAGAAAAAAAATGTATCTTCAAAGAAAAATATGAAAAAGAAACGGGTCGGCGTCCGTGTCTTTAAGGCCGTTGTCATCTGTTTCCTTCTCATCTGCATCATCGGTGCCGTAGGCGGCGGTCTTTTCGTCAAGAAGATCATTGACGATGCGCCAGAGATCACTCCTGCCAGTGTCAAACCAAGCGGATATAAATCCCAGGTGGTTGCGGCATCTAACGGTCAGAATCTGGGGCAGTTCCGAGAAGCCGGATCCAACCGTGTCTACAAGACCATTGACACCATTCCAAAATATCTTGCCAATGCATTTGTAGCGATTGAGGACGAACGTTTCTACGAGCACAACGGAATCGACCTGCAGGGTATTCTGCGCGCCGGTCTTGTAGGTATCACAAGCGGGGACTTTTCAGAAGGAGCCAGTACGCTCACCCAGCAGCTGATCAAAAATAACGTGTTCCCGAATTTCACGAATGAAAAAACGTTTTTCGACAGTCTGGAGCGAAAACTGCAAGAGCAGTATCTTGCTCTGGAAATTGAAAAGCAGATGACCAAAGAAGAGATTCTGGAAGCCTACATGAACACCATCAACCTGGGACAGAACTGTCTCGGTGTTCAGTCTGCCGCAAAGCGCTACTTTAACAAAGATGTCTCAGAGCTTACACTTTCGGAGTGTGCAGTCATCGCCGGGATCACCCAGAACCCGACAAGATACGATCCTGTGACTCATCCGGAGGAGAACGCCAACCGACGGGACATTGTACTGAACAACATGCTGGAACAGGGCTACATCACCCAGCAGGAATTTGATGAGGCCAAGGCAGACCCTGTCTATGACAGGATTCAGCCTACTGCAGTCGGCTCTGATGCGGAAAAACCGAACACATATTTTATCGATGAGCTTGCAGAACAGGTGTTAAACGATTTGCAGGAACGTAAATCTTACACTGCAACACAGGCACATAATCTGCTGTACAGCGGCGGTCTGACGATTTATGCGACACAGGATCCGACGATCCAGCAGATCTGCGATGAAGAGGTTGCCGATCCGAGCAACTATCCGTCTACCATCGAATACGGACTGCAATACGCACTGACTGTTACACGTGCTGACGGTTCTGTTGAAAACTACAGCCAGAACAATGTAGGAGATTATATTCAGGCAGCATGGGGACGTGAATATCCACTTGTCTTCTCTTCCCCGGATGAAGCCAATCAGGCAGTTGCGGAATATAAGACAACACTTAATATCCAGGAAGGGGATACTGTAGACGAAAGTATTACAATCCCTCCACAGCCTCAGACTTCTGTTGTTGTGATGGATCAGTATACGGGAGAAGTCAAAGCCATTGTCGGCGGCCGCGGGGAAAAAACAGCCAGCTTTTCTCTGAACCGTGCGACCGATTCTTACCGGCAGCCAGGTTCCTGTTTCAAACCACTGGGTGTTTATGCTCCGGCGATCGATACCGGAAAATATACTCTGGCTTCTCTGATTGAAGACTCTCCGTACACATACAGCGACGGAACTCCGGTCAACAACTGGGATGGCAAATATATTGGACAGGCTACTGTACGTTATGCGATCCTCCACTCCATGAACGTTTGTGCCGTACGTACTCTGACTGATATCGGTATCGATACAGGTATGAAATATCTTGAGAACTTTGGATTTACTACACTGGTAAGCAAAGAAGATGATCCGGCACACAACGATTACAACCAGTCCACTGCACTCGGCGGTATCACAAACGGTGTTTATAACATTGAACTGACTGCTGCCTATGCTGCACTGGCCAACAATGGAGTGTACACAAAACCGATCTTATATACAAAGGTTTTGGATCATGACGGCAATGTCATTCTGGACAACAGTACTCCTGAGACTCATCAGGTTGTAAAGGATTCCACAGCAGCACTTCTGACGAATGCTATGCAGGATGTGATCAAACGTGGTACCGGTACAGCTGCACAGCTTGCAAATGGAATGCCTGCATCCGGAAAAACCGGTACTTCCGAATACAGTACTGACCTCTGGCTTGCTGCTTACACACCGTACTATACATGCTCTATCTGGGGTGGATATGATTCCAATAAACCAATGGAGAATATCTATAATCAGACCTGGCACGAAGTCATGTGGAAAAATATCATGGACCGTGTCAACACTACACTCGGTCTGCAGGTAAAGAACTTTACCATGCCTGCATCTGTAGAGCAGAAAACAGTATGTTCTGTCACTGGTCTTCTGGCGGTCAGCAGTTGTCCGTCCTACACGGAATATTTCGCAAAAGGAACCGGTCCGACGCAGAGCTGCTCCGGCCACTATGAGGAAGAAGAGGATGACGAGGATGATGACGATAAGAACAAAGAGGATTCCGATTCTCAGAACAGCCAGGATTCCGAAGATAATGAGGATTCCGGAAATTCCGATCAGTCCGGTGATAACAACAACAATTCCGGAAACAATGGAAACAACAACGGAAATAATAACGGAAACAGCAATGGAGATTCCGGTACCGTAACACCTCCGGAAGAATAAACAAAAAAGAAGAGAAGCGATCAGGATCTTACCTGAACTGCTTCTCTTCTTTTATATTATCAGTTCCAGCACCTGTTGGTACTGCAGCTGCTGTATCAGATTGTAAATCTGTTCTTTCTCTTCTATCGGTGCTGAAAAGCTCAATCCGCATCCGGCCGTGATCTCCCTGGGAACCGGAATCAGTCTTCCTGCAATCTGCCGCTTTTTTGCCTCGCTTTCAAATGCCATCGCAGCTGTTGTCGTTTCAAATGTCACTACGATCCGTAATTCTTTTGGTCTCATCTCTCTTCTCCCGCTGTCATTTCTTTGATTGCCTTTACTGCTTCTTCCACCTGTTCTTCACTGAGAAAATGAGAAAAACTAAATCGTACGATTCCCTGTTCCTCTGTATGAAGTGCCCTGTGCATCAGAGGTGCGCAGTGTGCCCCGGGGCGCGTCTGAATCCCGTACACCTCGGAAAGTTCATCGCTGACTGCAGAAGAGTCATAATTTCCGATATTCAAAGCGACGATCGGCGCCCGTTCCATATTCGAAAAGTCTCCATAGATTTTTACGGCATCCAGATGTTTGATTCCCTCATAAAACTGCCGCATTCTCTGACATTCGATCCTTTTGATCTGTTCTGTTCCGACATTCAAAATGTAGTTTAATGCTGCATGTAATCCGGCAATCCCATGCCCGTTTAACGTCCCCGCTTCCAGTACAGTCGGCATCTCCTGCGGCTGTGTTTTCAGAAAGCTCTGCACTCCGCTTCCCCCGGTTTTAAACGCAGGCAGGTGTACAGATTTTTGTACGATCATCCCTCCAGTTCCCTGTGGTCCCATCAGGCCCTTATGTCCGGTAAAACAGAGGATATCAATAAAATCTCGTTCCATATCGATTGGAAATACTCCTGCTGTCTGAGACGCATCCAATAAAAACAACACGCCGTATTTTTTGCACAGTTTTCCGATTTCCGTCAGTGGATTTAAGTTTCCTGTCACATTAGATGCATGAGTACATGCAAAGATATCGACACCATTTTGAAACAATTCTTCCAGCTTTTCCAGGGAAAGCTGCCCCTTCTCATCCACATCCAGGATCTGCAGGCTGCACCCTCTCTCTTTTGCCAGATACACGGGGCGTAAGACACTGTTGTGATCCATTGCTGTCGCCGCCATCCGTACCCCGGGAGCTGTCAGCCCCTGAATTGCAATATTTAGAGCTTCCGTAGCATTACTGGTAAACACTACCTGCTCCGGTCCTGGTCCGTGAAATAATTCATTCAGCAGACACCTTGTCTCATAGATCATGCGGGCACTGTTCAGACTGGATGCATGGCTTCCTCTGCCTGCATTTCCCATGGTCAGGATCGCATCATACACTGCCTGTGCCACTTCTCTTGGACGATAGTAGCTGGTCGCCGCGCTGTCCAGATAAATCATGGCTTCACAACCTTTTCTGCCTGCAGCATTTTTTCACAGATCACATACATATTTGTAACACCTCCCACAGAAAGCTTCTCCGTCAGTCCGTAGTGATTCAGACACGTTCCACAAGTCAAAATCTCCACTCCCTGCGATTCCAAAAGCTTCAGATCTTCGAGGGATTCGGAGCCTTCTACCGGAAGTCTGGCGCCTCCATTATACATGATGACTGTATCCGGAAGCCCTTCCTGACTCGTGAGCGCATAAATAAAGCCTTTCATCAGTGCCCTTCCAAGAACTTCATCCCCCTCTCCCATGCAGTCAGAAGATAACACAACGATTGTATTTCCTGTTTTTTCGGAGACCGGCTGACACGGGATACATTCTGCAGTCTCTTCCCCCGCTTCATCCACAGCGCCTTCTGCCTTTATAAAAACCCGATATGTATGTTCATCCTGTTGTTCCCAGGAACATTCCAGCTGTTTTTGTTTTGCCATTTTCTCCAGATTCTGCACGGCAATGGCATTGTCCACCAGTGTCTCTACGATATCTGATTCTGCCATCTGTGCCAGCATTTTTTTCGTCTCCACTACCGGAATCGGACACTGTTTTCCTCTTGCATCTACCATATATTTTTTCATGTTCTCTGCACCTCTATCTCACTTCTATTTTTTTCTCTCTTTTTTCTGTGACTTCTCCCACAATCGCACAGGGCAGTCCCAGAGCCTTCAACTCTTCCAGACACTGCTCCGCATCACTTTTTTCTATGCTGACAAGCAGCCCGCCGGATGTCTGCGGATCAAATAAAATCTCTTCCATTTCAAACGGAACCTCAAAAAACTGCACGTCTTCTCCCACATGGTTTCTGTTTCTCTGGGCTGCTGCAGTCAGGTAAAATTCCCCTGCATAATCAAACGCCTCCGGAATATATGGAACCTGACTGCTTTCGACGCGGGCAGAATATGCATCTCCCAGCATCTCCAGGAGATGTCCCAGAAAACCAAATCCAGTCACATCGGTACAGCCGTGCACCTGATACTTTCTCACTACTTCTGAGGCATACTTGTTCAGGGTGGTCATGGAACGGATTGCCTGCGCCATTGCTTCTTCGGATGCTTCCTGGATCCGGTTTGCAGTACACACGATTCCAACTCCAAGTGGTTTTGTCAGGATCAGAACATCCCCCTCCCGGCATCCATTGTTTGCAAACACCTTGTCCGGGTGTATGGTCCCCATTACAGAAAGTCCGTATTTGACGTCTGTATCCGCAATCGAATGTCCGCCTGCCAGAACACCGCCCGCCTCTTTGACTTTTTCTCCGCCACCCAGCATGATCTGCCCAAGTATGTTCAGATCCCAGTTTTCCGGAAAGCAGACAATATTCAATGCGGTTTTGACATCTCCACCCATGGCATAAATATCACTTAATGCATTTGCTGCCGCGATCTGTCCGAATGTGTAGGGGTCATCCACCATGGGAGGAAAAAAGTCCAGCGTCTGCACCACTGCCAGATCATCTGTCAGTTTGTACACTGCTGCATCGTCTGAACTGTCATATCCGATCATCAGGTTTTCGTCCCTCGTCTTTGGTATCTTTTCCAGAACTCTTGCCAGGATTCCCGGGCCCAGTTTTGCCGTGCAGCCCCCGCCTTTACAAAACACAATCTCTTCTTTGTCACTCATCTTTTCTTCTGCCTCCCTTTCATTTTCTGCCATCCGATCACTGCCGCACCGAGCGCACCAGTGCGCAAAACGCCTCCAACTGTTTTAAATTGATATTCACATCATCCCCCCTTTTGCTCTGTTTTTATTATACTGCATTCCCGGAAAAGAGACCAGCTTATGATCGATTTCTCCAATAACAAATTCTTATCTTTCTACATTTCACACATTACGATCACTTTCTGGGGCGTTGTCATCGGCGGTATGCTGAATGTCGTATTGGTATAATAGACTAACAGCTCCATGTTTCTCGGACTGCAGGTAAACCTCTGCCCGTTCTGTGCCATGATATTTGTCACAGGACTTAGATTTAACCGAAGTGAATTATCTTCTGCCACCAGATTTTCATCAAAGAAATTCAGCATCACATTCTGTTCTCCCCGAAGCACTGTCACAATCTCTGCCCGGTATTGAGGAGGATAAATTGCCGGAACCGGAAGGCTGGTATCATAAAACGCGGCAACCCGCATTCCTCTTCGCAGCCTTACATTTTCGATCACCATTGTATCCGCCATCACGGTAAAGCGTACTTCTCCGTTTTCTGTATCCAGACGCAGAATCTGGCTGCAGCAGGAATCCCCTCTTTGAATCTCCCTTATCACACCGTTTATTTGTCCATATGTCTCATATGCCATTTTACGCACATCCTTTTTTCCTTATATTATGTCTTTTTCTCCGTATTGTTCACACTTTCTTCTTGTACTTTTCCCTGAAATTATGCTATACTGTTTTTCGGAAATCAAAAAAGGAAGCGAACGCAAATGAAAAGATCTGACAGAACATCTTTTTCAATTTCATATAATCGACAGACAGGCTGATGTGCAGCCTGTTTTTTTTCGCTTTACCATAGTAGCTTAACGCATAATTATTTCAAAGGAGAGTGTCAAAACCATGAAAACCAATATTTTTAGGCCAAAAAATCTTTTCATGATTTTCCTTGGCAACACCACCATGGCACTGGGAATCGTCATGTTTGTTCTTCCCAACGAGTTGATGACCGGAGGAACCACCGGACTTTCTCTGATCATAGATCATTATCTGCATCTGCCGATTTCTGTCTTTGTGTTTATCTTCAATTGCATCATGTTTTTACTCGGTGCGCTGATACTGGGATTTGATTTTGCCCTGACCACACTGATCAGTACCTTTTACTATCCGATTGCACTTGGATTTTTCCAAAATATCCCTTCGCTTTCCACAATCACGGATGACCGGATGTTATCCAGCATCTTCGGCGGACTCTTTATCGGATTTTCACTGGGAATCGTCATACGGTGCGGAGCTTCTACCGGAGGCATGGATATCCCTCCGTTGATCCTGAACAAAAAATTCGGACTGCCTGTTTCTGTAATGCTCTATGTATTTGACTTTTTGATCCTGATCGGTCAGGCATTGTTCTGTGACAAAGAGGCCATTCTGTACGGAATTCTTCTTGTCATGACCTACACCATTGTACTGGATAAAATTCTTGTCATCGGCCAGGCTCAGACGCAGGTCAAGATCATCAGCCAGAAATCCGATGAAATCAATGAAGCCATTACGCGGAAGATGGATCGGGGATCTACGCTGCTTCATACAGAAACCGGATATCTTCATTCCAGACAAAATATGATCCTGACCGTCATTTCCAACCGGGAGCTTTCAAAACTCAATCAGCTCGTTATGGAAATCGACCCTACTGCATTTATGATCATCGGAAAGGTAAATGAAGTGCATGGAAATGGATTCACGCTGCCGAAAAAACATACAGTAAAAACAGAGAAATAACGCATGACCACAGAAAAAAGGACAACTGATTTTGAGGGCTATACTCAAAGTCAGTTGTCCTTTTTCATGAAACAATCTTATAAATTTTTCAGCAATTTATCGATGCTGACCAGTTTTACACTGAGTACAAAAATCTCAGCTGCAACTGCCAGCTCTTCCGGTGTCGGATAAGACGGAGCAATACGAATGTTGCTGTCTTTTGGATCTTTTCCATATGGGAATGTTGCTCCGGCGCCTGTCATCACAAGCCCTGCTTCTTTCGCTTTTGCAACGATTGCTTTGGCACATCCTTCCATGGCATCAAAGGAGATAAAGTATCCGCCACGCGGAGCGATCCACGAACCAATCTCGAGTCCTCCCAGTTCACGCTCTAATGTGTTGATAACCGTCTCAAATTTTGGTCTCATGATATCTGCATGTTTTTTCATGTGCTCGACGATTCCATGAATATCTTTGAAGAATCTGACATGGCGAAGCTGATTTACTTTGTCATGGCCGATCGTCTGCACTTTCATCATATTGCGGATGTCTACAAGGTTCGCATCAGAAGCCGCGATTGCTGCGATACCGGAACCCGGGAAACTGATCTTGGAGGTAGAAGAAAACTTGTATACCATATCCTGGTTTCCTGCTTTTTTACATTCCATCAGAATCTCGAGCAGGTAATCCTGTTTGTCTTCGTACAGATGATGTACACAATATGCATTATCCCAGAAGATACGGAAATCCTCTGCTGCCGGCTTTAAGTTTGCAAAACGATACACTGTCTCGTCAGAATATGTGATTCCCTGTGGATTGGAATACTTCGGTACACACCAGATACCTTTGATCGCCGGATCTTCACTGACCAGTTTTTCCACCAGATCCATATCCGGACCTGTTGCTGTCATCGGAACATTGATCATCTCAATTCCAAAGTGTTCTGTGATTGCAAAATGTCTGTCATATCCCGGAACCGGACATAAAAATTTCACTTTATCCAGCTTGCACCATGGAGTACTTCCCATGATTCCGTGTGTCATCGCACGGGCTACTGTATCATACATCACATTCAGACTGGAATTTCCGAATACGATCACGTTGTCTTTTGGTACTTCCATCATATCTGCCAGAAGCTGTTTTGCCTCTGCGATTCCATCCAGGCCACCATAATTTCTGCAGTCCACACCGTCTTCACAGACAAGATCTGTTCCACTGTTTAAAATGTTCATCATCTCCATAGACAGATTCAGCTGTGCTGCTGCCGGTTTTCCTCTGGACATATCCAGTTTCAGCCCTCTGGCTTTTACCTCTTCAAACTGAGCCTGAAGCCCGCTTTTTAGTTCCAATAATTCTTCCTTCGTCAAATCCTTATACGCCGTCATTGCAAGATTCCTCCAATTCTTTTATCACTGGTTGTTATTCTATCGACTTTTTGATGTTTCGTCAATCCTTTCTTGCAATTTTCTGCATTTTCCCGCATATTTTCATTGGAACGCGCCTATTTTTGAAGCAATTTATATGTATTCATTCATTTTCCCCCTGATATTGTCTGATCAGTCCGCTGGACCACACGATCAGCTTTTCAGAAAGCTCATCAAAACTGCCTTTCACTTTTCCGCTTTTCTGCTTCATCTCGATCGCAATATACAAAATCTCCCGATCCAGTCCGTTCAGCTTCGGAAACAGCTCGGCTTTTCTTCTCAGATAATTCCCGGTCTTTAAAAAATATTCCGCCTGGATTGTAAATACCGATGTCTTATATAATTCCATCAGAACTTCCCGACTCTGCTCATGGAGCATATTGTGACAGGCGGCATGATACAGATTGCAGGCTCCCGTATGAACCGCCCGTCTCACGTCTGCCATATCCAGCTTTGCCACGATCTCATCCAGACTTCCTTTCAGCGGCATCGTGTCCTGACAAAACTGAAAAAGATCTGCTTTAGACCAGTTCTCCAGCTCTTCTCGGCCGGAAATAAATCCGCAGATCTTTTCCCGGTACGGAAGACGATTGAGCATCCCTCTGTAGATCCTCAGATCTGCCGGAAGAAGCGTATCCAGGATCAGAACTACATCAATATCACTCTCTTCTGTGGCTTCCCCTCTGGCATAACTGCCCTGTACCCCGATAAACCAGATGCGGTATCCAAATGTACTTACCACTTCATGCACATATTTTTCCAGCCAATTGTAAATTTGAAAACTCATATCTGATTCCTCCATGTCTCTTTTTCTGCCATCGAACGCCTCTTTTTATCAATTACTTCTATTATATGTAATTTTTATTCCCGCCGCAAGAAGGTTTTGGTTTATCTTTACGCCCCGGTACTCTGATACGCTTTCATCCCCTTCTTCCACACCAGAACGTCAATGACACCCAATATGACACAGGCACCTGCTATATATAGCAAAATCCCTCTGCTGCCCGCTCCCAGCATGCAGACTGTCGGATAATAATTCGCCAGAGCGATCGGAATCAGCGCACTGACGGCTACCCGGATCACGGCATGGTAAATGTCGATCGGATATTCGATCAGCCGCTCCAGATTTTCGATCAGCGTGATAAACATATTAGACTTAATGAACCAAAAGGATAAGGTTGACATAATAAAAATAATGCTGAAATACGCAAACACCGCCGTAACCAGTAAAAATACAAACAGTACGATGCTCTGCCATCCGTGAAACATATGCAGTTTATGACTTGTCCGGATCAGCAGAAAAATTCCGACCAGATACTCATCCAGAGGATATTCCGCATTGTATCTTCCGGTACTCAAAAGCTGGAAAAATGTATTGAGCGGTTTTAAAATAAAAAGATCAAATTTTCCGTTCTGGATCCAGTAACTGATGCTCAATGTATTGATAAAAAACGTATTGTAGATGGCTCTGACCAGATAGAAAAATCCCAGGCACCACAGCACTTCTTCTTTACTCCACATTTTCATCGCATCGACCTGACTGAAAATGATCTCGATATTAAACACACCGACCAAAAGTGCCAGGACGCTGGCAAGATTGATCGCCAGAAAATCCAGTTTGTATTCCAATACAGTCAGCAGATTGATCTTAAAATACATTCGATAGCAATCCAGATACCATCGAACCTTTTCTATCATTTTACGTGTATATGACATGATTTTCTCACCCTCCCTGAATCACGATCCGTCTCATTGCATTCTTGTTCATCAGCCTGCACAGCAGAAACAATCCCGCAATCCATCCCAACTGAAGCAGGATTCCGCCGGCAATCTGTGCCCTGTTTGCTTCTCCCATTACAATGGTCAACGGAAAATAGTAAATAGACTGAAACGGAAGTACCATACAAAATCCCCTTAGAATCGACGGGTAAAATGTAAGCGGAATGAACATTCCGCTGAAAATATTGACACAGGCCATTTTCAGCATATAAAGCCCGATGTTTGAGTGACTCCAGAATGTCAAAATTCCCAGCATATAATTTAAAATACTGAACAGAATATAAGAAAAAACAACCGCCGGCACAAAGAGCAGCCATCTTTGTACAGGTATCACAGACACTATTTCTCTGTTTTTTATACAGTACGGAATGAAAACCAAAAGCAGCACAAAGGCATTGAGTAATCCTTTCCCCAACTCCTGCATGGAATATTTGACTCCCAGATTTAACGGTGTCAGCAGGGATGTAACGATATTTCCGCTTTGAAAATCGTTCCCGATCTCCTCATCTGTTCCGCCGCCCAATAATCGCTGAAGCAGCAATGTCATCACTGTGTAGATCATGATACTGTTGTAAGAAATACTTCCCACTTCCTCTTTTCCCTGATACACAGCTGACCAGATTGCAACTTCTACAATAAATAAAAGAACTGTGGAAAAGATACCGATACAAAAATTCGTACGGTAGACCAGTTCTCTTTGTATTCCAACTCTGATCAATGCAATATATTTTTTCATCGTCTTTCGCCTTTCGTATTTATTTTTGTACAAGATTGTAAATAAAATCTTCCAGACTCTGTTTTTCGATTGAGATATTTTCAACCGGCATTTTATCAATCAGCTCTGTCATTGCTTCTTTTTCCGAAAGTCTCTGTTTATCGATCCGTATTTTCAATCCGTCCTCCAGATACTCCACAATCTGTAAGCCCGGATTTAATTCCACATTCCCGTCAAAGGCTTCTGCAAACTTGATCATCATATAGCTGTATCTGGACAGATCCGAAATATTTTTCACCTGATCATCCAGTATGATCTCACCACTGTTGATGATCATGATCCGGTCACAGATCCTCTCCAGCTCTGCAAGATCATGGGAGGAAAAAAGAATCGTCACATTCCTTGCAGCATTGATATGTTTCAAATATTCTTCTATATTCTTCTTGATCACAATATCAAGTCCGATCGTTGTCTCATCCAGAATCAGCAATCTGGGGGAATGCAATGTGATCACGGCAAATTCACATTTCATTCTCTGTCCCAGGCTCATCGTCCGTACCGGTACGTTTAACAGTTCCCCAATCTGCAAAAACTGTTCCAGTTCTTCTAAAATTTCCTCATACCGTTCGTCCGATACCCGGTATATTTTCTTGTTTAACTCCAGAGAGTAAATAAAGGGCAGATCCCATACAAGGGAACTTTTCTGTCCGAAATTCGCCCCGATATATTCTGCATTTTTCTTGCGGAACTGAAAACTGTCCCTTCCGAACATTTTCGCTTCCCCGCTGTCCGGAGAAAGAATTCCCAGCATGGATTTGATCAATGTGGATTTTCCTGCACCGTTTAGTCCTACAATTCCGACCATCTCTCCTTCTTTGATCTGAAATGAGATATCTTTGATTGCTTCTTTGGTCTCGAATTTACTGCTTTTGAAGATTCCTTTCCCGCTTTTGATTTTCCTGCGGTATGCTTTTGTCACGTGGTTCATTTCTATGATTGTGTTCATATTTTCCCTCATTCCTTCTTGATTTTAAACCGTAATCTGCAATTTCTCCTATTATATTATACCCCCCGCAAAAACTGCGCAATAAAAAATCTCTGCTCTTTAGCTTTCATCTCTATTATGATTCGTGCTTTTTCATGGTTCAAATGGGTATATAAGTTGTCAGAGATATCGAAACATGATAAAATATCACAGACATTCACACGAAAGGAGTCCCCTATGTCCTCTTATTCACAATCCGACATTTATCACAGTATCTTCTCAGACATTTACACTGTCTTTTGCGGAATGCAGGACTGCCCCCCTTCCTATTCCTTCGGGCCGGCAGTCCGGGACTGCTACCTGCTTCATCTCTGTCTGGAAGGAGAAGGCGTATTTTACTCCGGTGAAGAACGCTATCCGATCAAACAGGGGCAGGGGTTTCTCATTCATCCCGGCAAGCTGACTTTTTATCAGGCGGATTCAGTGAATCCCTGGAGCTATCTCTGGGTCGGTATCGGCGGTCATGATGCAGAAAAATATCTGCGGCTTGCCGGTCTTTCTGCCAGAAATCCGATTTTTTCCTGTACCCAGATCGATACCGCAAAATCCTATATCCTGGACATGATGAAGCATCACGCCTTAAGTGCCGCAAATGAGATTTACATCCAGGGAATTCTGATGCAGTTTCTCGCCCTTCTGGTGGAGGATGCCGGATGTACGGTTTCTCCTCAGCAGAATACATCCAGCGTATATATTAATCAGGCGATCTCCTACATCCATAAAAATTATCAGAATCCACTCACTGTACAGGAAATCGCGGACTATTTGTCTTTGAACCGGAGTTATCTGACGGAACTGTTTCTAAAAACCGTACAGCTTTCCCCGCAGCAGTTCCTCACTCGGTACCGGATTACAAAATCCGAAGAGCTGCTCCAGTCAAGCAGCCTGTCCATCCAGAATATTGCCTATTCCTGCGGATATTCCAGTAGCTTTTCTTTTTCCAAGGCATTCCGTAAAGTAAACGGTCTAAGTCCTTCTGAGTATCGGAAGCAAAAAAGAGGGGGATGAAAAAATCAATTCTTTTGCATCCCCACCCCTTCATTTTTTATTCTTCCTTTGCTTTCAGCAGATAAAGACGAGACTGGAAATCTCCGTTCTCTCCATTATACTGCTCCGGATTTTGTCCGGACGCCACGTCTGATACGATCAGTCCGGCCTGCATCAGCTCATCTCCGTACAATGCCATTTCCATATTCGAAATCTGATACGGAAGCTTCGGATCCAGTCCCTGCAGTCTGACGCTCCGATATCCGATATTGATCGGCTCCAGGAAGCGATACCATCCCACAATCGCTTCTTTTTTGTCCTCAGACACAACCATCCATGCCATTTCATTTCCTGCAAACGGGCTCTGAAGTCGATAGAATGTTCCATACTGGATCAGGCTTCTGTGTTCTTTCATAAATGCCGTCTGCTTTTTGATTGCCTCCCGCTCTGCCTCTGTCAGACTGTTCGGGTTCAGCTCATATCCGAATGTTCCGAAATACGCTACATCCGCACGCATTTTCAAAGATGTGTTGCGAAGCACCTGATGATTCGGCACTGCTGATACGTGAGATCCCATACTGCTCACTGGATAGACAAGGGACGTTCCATACTGGATCTTACAACGTTCCACTGCATCCGTATCATCCGATGTCCATGCCTGCGGCGCATAATACAGCAATCCCGGATCAAAACGGGAACCGCCGCTTGCACAGGATTCAAACAAAATTTCAGGAAATCTGCCCGTCAGCTTCTCATATAACCGATAAACACCCAGAATATACTGATGCATGACCTTACCCTGATCTGCGGCACTGGCTGTATGAGAGTATACTTCTGACATACAGCGGTTCATATCCCATTTGATATAAGAAATCGGCGCATCCTCCAGGATTTTTTCCATTTGTCCATAAATGGCATCCACCACTTCGGCTCTGGAAAAATCCAGAATATACTGATTTCTTCCATGGGAAATATGACGTCCCGGAGTAGACAAAATCCAGTCCGGATGCTCTCTATAGAGATTGCTGTCCTTGTTGACCATTTCCGGCTCAAACCAGAGACCGAATTTCATGCCTTCCGCCGCTACCTTCTTCGCGATTCCTGCAATGCCATCCGGCAGCTTTTCCAGATTCGGATACCAGTCTCCCAGAGAAGAATAATCGTCCTCCCGTTTTCCGAACCATCCGTCATCCAGTACAAACAATTCGATTCCAAGCTGTTTTGCCGTGCGCACGATCTCCAGAATCTTTTCCTCATTGAAATCAAAATAAGTCGCTTCCCAGTTATTGATGAGAATCGGTCTCGGTCGGTCTCTCCAGTATCCTCTTGCCAGGCGTGCACGATACAGACTGTGGAATGCCTGACTCATCCCGTTCAGTCCGCGATCGGAATAGACCATCACCGCCTCCGGTGTCTGAAACTCATCTCCGTTTTTCATTTCCCAGGAAAACCGGTCCGGATGAATTCCCAGCGTCACTCTTGTGACATCGTATGTATCCACCTCTGCCTGCGCCAGAAAATTCCCGCTGTAAACAAGACTGAAGCCATACACTTCCCCGCACGCTTCCGTGGTATTCTCCCGACGCAGTGCCAGAAACGGATTAAAGTTACTGCTGCTGCATCCGCGCATACTGTAAATGCCCTGAATCCCATACTGCAGTTTTCGCTCTGTCACTGCACGTTCTCTTCCCCATGCTCCGGTCAGCTCGATCATTTGATAGTCGTGATCCGGCAGATCTACACTGCAGCTCATCGCCCTCTCCAGCACGATCTTCTCTGCTCCGTGGTAAATCACCTTTGCACTTCTTGTAATCACCGGAAGCTCTTCAAAAATCGTATAGTACAAGATCAGTGTGGTGTGGATCAGCTCATCTTTCAGTTCGATTTCCAGTGTCTGTGCCTCTTTGGAATCTTCGGTATAGGTAGCCGGCAGTCCTGCAAGCGCGGGCTTCCCGTCATAAATCCGATGTGTCTGATACACAAAATTCGTGATACGGCTTCCATTCTCCTGCAGAATCTCCACCGCCGGATACCGCATATCCCCTGCTCCATAGGACGGATATTCCTGCTTGATATGTTCCATCGAGAATGTGGAATCCCCTTCGTAAGTACATACAGCCATTGGGCGGTGACGCAGCTCCAGCAGATGGGAAAAACTCTCCCTGTCATGCAGCTTTTTCCCAAAATACAGCTGTCCTAACTGTCCATTTTTTAAGATGGTGATCAGATAGCTGATTTCTTTGTTGTAAAGATGAAATTCCCGGGATCCTTCGTGATAACAAATGCTCATATTTCTGGTTCTCCTCTCCTGTTTCTATTTTTTATTATAAAGATTTCGAGGGGGACTGCCAGACTGTAATGTTGGAAAAACATATCCAAATGTTGGGTTCTATTTTATAACAAAAAATGATCGGAACTTTCGTCCCGACCATCTTTTGTCTACTGTACTGTCGCAATATCGATCAGTGTCAGTTTTTTAATATCTGTATTTTCAAGACTGGTGATCAGCGCCTCAGCGGTATCGATCGCTGTCAGTACATTGACCCCCGTCTCAATAGCGTTTCTTCGGATGACAAATCCGTCTCTGGAGTGCTCTGCCCCCTGCGCCGGAATGTCGATGACCAGATCGATTTCGTGTCCTAAAATGAGATCCAGAAGGTTTGGCGACTCCTGCTCGATCTTGCGGACCGGAATTGCTTTCACGCCTGCTGCGTTCAGCGCTTCTGCCGTGCTCTTTGTAGCAAAGATACGGTATCCAATCTTTTCGAATCTGCGTCCGATCTCCACTGCCTCCGGTTTGTCCTCATCACGGACAGTCATGATCATGTTTTTGAACTTCGGCAGTTTGATTCCTGCTCCAAGGAATGCTTTATAAAGTGCCTCGTCAAATGTCTTGGCAATTCCCAGACATTCTCCTGTAGATTTCATCTCAGGTCCAAGGCTGATATCTGCACCACGGATCTTCTCAAAGGAGAATACCGGCATCTTCACTGCCACGTAATCTGCTTCCGGCTGCAGTCCCGGTGTGTATCCCAGTTCTTTGATCTTGTTTCCGATGATCACTTTGGATGCAAGCGGTACGATCGGAATTCCGGTTACTTTACTGATATAAGGAACCGTACGGCTGGAACGAGGATTTACTTCAATGACATACACATCATCTTCTCCACATACGATGAACTGAATATTGATCAGACCGATGACATGGAGAGATTTTGCAAGTCTTCTTGTATACTCTGCAATCTTGTCTTTTGCTTTCTGTGTCAGGCTCTGTGCCGGATATACAGAGATACTGTCTCCTGAATGGATTCCTGCACGCTCAATGTGTTCCATGATTCCAGGGATCAGAATGTCTTCGCCGTCACAAACTGCATCGACCTCGATTTCTTTTCCCTGTAAATATTTATCCACCAGAATCGGATGATCCTGTGCGATCCTGTTGATGATTCCGATAAATTCATCGATATCATTGTCATTGATCGCAATCTGCATTCCCTGTCCACCCAATACGTAAGAAGGTCTTACCAGAACCGGATATCCAAGTCTGTTTGCAACTTCTTTGGCTTCTTCTGCAGTAAACACCGTTCCTCCTGTCGGACGTGGAATCTCGCACTCTTCCAGGATCTCATCGAATAATTCACGGTCTTCTGCTTTGTCTACATTCTCTGCAGAAGTTCCAAGGATCGGAACTCCCATTTTCATCAGAGCTTCTGTCAGCTTGATCGCTGTCTGTCCACCAAACTGTACGACTGCACCGTCTGGTTTTTCGATATCCACAATGCTCTCTACATCTTCTGGAGTCAATGGCTCAAAATACAGCTTGTCTGCAATGTCAAAGTCTGTACTTACCGTCTCCGGATTGTTGTTCACGATAATTGTCTCGTAACCTTCTTTTGCAAATGCCCATGTACAATGCACAGAACAGAAATCAAACTCGATTCCCTGACCGATACGGATCGGACCGGATCCAAGTACCAGAACTTTTTTCTTATCACGAGTCTCTTCTACTTCGTTCTCACTTCCATATACAGAATAGTAGTATGGTGTCTCTGCTGCAAATTCTGCTGCACACGTATCTACGATCTTGTATGCTGCAACAATGCCGTTTGCATGACGCATATCGTGAATCTCACGCTCTGTCTTTCCTGTCAGCTGTGCGATCACGTTATCCGGGAACTCCATCCGTTTTGCTTCTTTTAACAACTCCGGTGTCAGCTCTTCTGATTTCAGTGCATTTTCCATCTCCACAATGATTGCAAATTTATCAATGAACCACTCATCGATCTGTGTGATCTCGTGAATTTTTTCGTAGCTTACACCGCGGCGGATTGCTTCTGCGATTCTCCACATACGCATATCATCCACGATCTCCAGCTGCTCTGTCAGTTCTTCCACAGACAGATCTGTGAAATCATAAGACATGAGGCTGTCTACATGCTGCTCCAGAGAGCGGATGGCTTTCATCAACGCACCTTCAAAGTTGTCGCAGATACTCATCACCTCTCCGGTTGCCTTCATCTGTGTAGTCAGTGTTCTCTTTGCACTGATAAACTTATCAAACGGAAGTCTCGGAAGTTTTACGACACAGTAGTCCAGCATTGGTTCAAAACTTGCATATGTCTTCTGTGTGATCGCATTTTTGATCTCATCCAGTGTATAACCAAGAGCGATCTTTGCTGCAACCTTCGCGATCGGATATCCTGTCGCTTTGGAAGCCAGCGCAGAAGAACGGCTGACACGCGGGTTTACCTCGATTACACAGTATTCAAATGTCTCCGGGTGCAGAGCATACTGTACGTTACATCCACCCGTGATATTCAGCTCACTGATAATATTTAAAGCGGAAGTACGCAGCATCTGGTATTCTTTGTCCCCCAGCGTCTGTGACGGTGCCACAACGATACTGTCTCCTGTATGCACACCAACCGGGTCAATATTTTCCATATTACATACCGTAATGCAGTTTCCGTTTCCGTCACGCATTACTTCGTACTCAATCTCTTTCCATCCTGCAATACAACGCTCTACCAGAACCTGTCCTACACGGGAAAGACGAAGTCCGTTTTCCAGGATCTCCACCAGCTGTTCAGAATCATGTGCGATACCACCGCCGCTTCCTCCCAGTGTGTATGCCGGACGAAGTACAACCGGATATCCGATCTTATTCGCAAATGCAAGACCATCTTCTACGTTTTCTACGACCAGAGAAGCTGCAACCGGTTCTCCGATCTTTTCCATTGTTGCTTTAAATTCCAGACGATCCTCTGCCTTTTTGATCGTCTCAGAAGTTGTACCGATCAGGCGGACATTGTGTTTTCTTAAAAATCCTGCCTCTTCCAGTTCCATTGCCAGGTTCAGACCGGCCTGTCCTCCCAGTGTCGGAAGTACGCTGTCCGGCTGCTCTTTTAAAATCAGCTGTTCCACAACTTCTACTGTCAATGGCTCGATATATACTTTATCTGCGATATCTTTATCTGTCATGATCGTCGCCGGGTTGGAGTTTAACAGAACAACTTCAATCCCCTCTTCTTTCAAAGAACGGCATGCCTGTGTTCCTGCATAGTCAAACTCTGCTGCCTGTCCGATGATGATCGGACCGGACCCAATTACTAATACTTTTTTAATACGACTGTCTCTTGGCATTATTTCGCTCCTCCCATCATCTCAATGAATCTGTCAAACAGGTAACCGGAATCCTGTGGTCCCGGGCATGCTTCCGGATGGAACTGTACGGTAAAGATGTTCTTTCCGACATAGGCAAGTCCCTCGTTTGTTCCATCGTTGACATTCGTAAATGCAGGCACTGCCACATTTGGATCTACATTTTCTGCATCTACCACATAGCCGTGGTTCTGGGAAGAAATGTATACACGATTTGTCTGAAGGTCTTTCACCGGATGATTTCCGCCGCGATGTCCATATTTTAACTTGTGTGTAGTCGCACCTGTAGCAAGAGCCATGAGCTGATGTCCAAGGCAAATTGCAAAGATCGGAATATCTGTATTGTACAATTTTTTGATTTCTTCAATAATAGAGGTGCAGTCTGCCGGGTCTCCAGGGCCGTTTGACAACATGATTCCGTCAGGATTCGATGAAATGATCTCTTCTGCAGTTGTGTGGGCCGGGTATACAGTCACTTCGCAACCACGCTGATTTAAAGATTTGGCAATATTATTTTTTGCTCCTAAATCCAGCAGTGCTACTTTCTTTCCTGTTCCTTCCAGAACATATTTCTCGCTGCATGTTACTTTAGAAACAACATCACCTACTGTGTAGGCCTTCAGCTTTGGAAGAATCTCTTCCAGATTGTAATTTTCATTTGTAGTAATCATACCATTCATGGTACCTTTTTCCCGTAAAATCTTTGTCAGAGCACGTGTGTCCACGCCTGCGATTCCAGGAATATCCTGCTCTTTCAAAAAGTCCTGAATCGTACCTTCACATCTGAAATTGCTTGGCATACGAGACAGCTCTCTTACAATATAACCATCCGGCCATGCTTTTCTTGATTCCATGTCCGGTGTGATTCCATAATTCCCAATCAACGGATACGTCATTACGACTGCCTGTCCCGCATAAGAAGGGTCTGTCAACACCTCTAAATATCCTGTCATGGAGGTATTAAACACGATTTCACTAATCATATCTCTTGTCGAACCAATGCTTGTTCCTGTAAACACGGTTCCATCTTCTAAAATCAGAAATGCCTTCATCTGTTCACCTTATCCCTTCGTAAATTTTCTCAAATTGTAAAGATTATACTACATACCCGGGAATATTTCAACCTGTTTTTAGAAAATTAAAGTGTCATCAATTTTATCGTAATGCCTGCGAATCCATTTCAGCCCTTTTTCCATATTTCCTTCTTCCAGGGCATTTACAATTTCTTCATGAATCTGGCACCAGTCCTCATTTTTTGCTTCGTTTTGTACATGTGCGATTTCTTCTTCACAAAGACCGGACAAAGATTCCATCACTGCGACAAGCAATTGATTCTCTCCTGCACAGATCAGCTCCTGATGGAATCTTCGGTCATGCTCTGCGGTCTTTTCCGGTATCTGCATCTCTTTGATTTCTGCTTTCAGCCTCTTTAAAACTTCCGGATTTTTCAACCGCACTGCCTGTACAAATGCCTCCTGCTCCAGGATTCGCCGGATTCGGCTGACTTCCCTGTAGTTGCTCTGTCCGGTGAGCAGCATCATGGAAAACACATTTCCCAGACTTTTCTGCGGCATATTCACCAGAAAATTTCCTTTGCCCTGTCTGCTCTCCAGCATTCCGGTATGTTCCATTGTGCGAAGCGCCTCCCGGACAGAATTTCGTCCCAGATTCAGACTTGCCGCCAGCTCCCGCTCAGATGGGATCTTGCTTCCGCAGGAAAGTTTTCCTTCTTGTATCTGCTGTTTCAGATATTCGATCACTCTCTCATATGTTTTCTCATTCATTCCCTAAAAAACCTCTGAATCTTAAATATTCTGTCAATACCTCAACTGTACCTTCGATCCCCAAAACGCCGCTGTCCAGACACAGTTCGTAATCCTGTGCCAGTCCCCACTCCTGCTTTGTATAATATTTATGGAAAGAAGCTCGTCTGCTGTCTGTATCCTCCAGAAATTTCTTTGCCTTTGTCTCGGAAAGTCCTTCCCGCTCCATGATTCTCTGCACACGGATCTTGGGGTCTGCATGGATAAAGACACGGACTGCTTCCGGATCTTCTCTGAAAATATGGCCTGCGCATCTTCCTATTATAATGCAGGACTCTTTCGATGCCAGCTCCCGGATTCTTCGAAACGGAATCCGTCCGACCTCCTGTTCAAACTGGCTCATAGCAATGGCATATAATAAACTGTTTACCGGCTCTTCCTCATAAAATGACTGCACCTCTTCATAATCATCCGTTCCTTCTGCAATTTTTTGAAGTTCCGATTTTCCATAGCATGGAATTCCAAGTTTCTCTGCCAGAAGTTCTCCGATTTTTCTTCCACCGCTTCCGGATTGTCTCCCAATGGTAATGATAATATGTCTCATATATTTTACCCCCTTATAAACATCCTGCAAAAACAGATGCAAAAATCACCGTTAAAAGTCCTGCCACTGCAATAGCCAAACTACTCATAGCTCCTTCTACCGGCCCCATCTCCATGGCTTTTGCAGTTCCAATTGCATGGGAAGCGGTTCCCAGTGCCAGCCCTTTTGCCACTGGTTCTTTGATCCGAAATACCCGGTACACCACATCTGCGATTATATTTCCCAGTACTCCGGTAATGATGATCACTGCAACGGTGATCGTAACAATTCCCCCAAGTTCTTCCGACACTCCCATTCCGATTGCTGTTGTAATTGATTTCGGAAGCAGTGTCACATACATATCATGAGAAAGCCTGAATAAATAAGACAGGCCAAGAACACTGAGTATACTTGTCAAAACTCCGGATAAGATTCCCGCCGCTACTGCTTTTAAATTCTTTTTCAGTAGATTTAACTGCTGATATAACGGAACTGCCAGACAAACGGTTGCCGGCGTGAGCAGGTAACTCAAATACTGTGCACCCTGATTGTAATCATCATAAGAAATATGCCCTACTGTCAGAATCGCCATAACACACAAAATGGCGATCAAAAGCGGATTAAAAATTGCCATCTTGAACTTTCGTTTTAAAAGCAGCCCCACCTCGTAACCGACCAGACTGACTGCTGCACCGAAAAATACGGAATGTACTAAAAACTCTCTCATCTTACTGTCTCCTGTTCTGCTTTCTCTTTCTTCTTTTTGCTATTCTGTATGACAGCCTGCGTCACTTTTGCAGCCACTGCCATTACCAGAACCGTAGTCACGACCGTGATCACACTGATTGGAATCCACACGGGCTTCAATACTCCCCATGCATTCAAAAGACCGACTCCTGCAGGAATAAACATGACCGGCATGATCTCGATCAAAAAGACTGCCGCATCAGAAACCTGACTCAGCTTGAGCACCCCTGTTTTCAATGCCGCCAGCATAAGGATAAGCCCCCACACGCTTGCCGGAACAGGTAATGGCAGCGCAGCTTTTAACAGTTCTCCCAAAAAAGAAATCAGCAGGATGATTACAAATTGTCTCAATATTTTCATTTTCTCATTCTCCCTTATAACCAACTGGTAGTACCAGTTGATTATAAAAAAGAATTTTCTCGATGTCAAGAATTTTTCACACGGAATCATTCCTAATTCAATTCTGCGATTCTGGAAACACCTACATAAATCTGTGAAATCTTATACCATGTTCGGTAATCCACAGTTCCTGTCTGAGGCAATCCGAAAATGGACTGAAATTCTCTGACTGCTGCAGCAGTTGCCGGACCATATACTCCATCTGCCTGGATCTTTGGCAATGCCGGGTATGCTCCTGCGATCACATTCAACTGTTCCTGCAGCTGCCGGACCTTTGCCCCGCTGGACCCATTTTCCAATGTATAGCCAGGCCAGGAAGACGGAATACCCGAAATTTCTTCTGCTGTATTGATATACATATCACTGCCATAAAAATATCGCAGAATCTCAATCGGAGTATATCCCTGATCTCCCAGCTCTTTCGACCCCCATTGTGTCATCCAGTTTGGACAACTTACCCTGTTTCCATCGCAGTACTGGGTCAAAATTGGCTGCCTTACATTGGGTCGGGACAGATAATTGGCAAAAATCTCGTCTACTACTGCCGAGATTGTATCGTAAATATTCCGCTCCGGAATCCATTTATGATCAAATGCTGTGGAAGATGTAATTGTAAAATCATACCCTTTGTTCCGGTACCATTCCGTGTAAACCCGATTCAATGTAAACGACATGATCGCCAGTACATTTGCCCGGATCGTACTGTCCGGCCAGGTTGCATAAATCTCACTGGATGCCACATTTTTGATATAATCCCGATACCGAACGTAATAATTTCTCGCTGTAGAATCTCTCGGAGAACCATCATGTACTACGACAAACTCCGGAATCACCACACGGCTGAGCACAATTTCGCCGGATTCTGTCACTGGTTTGATCTCGTCCTCCGCAATTTTCGCCGGGTATTCTCCATACAATGTGTGCGCAGGAATCACAAACACTTCCCCCGGTTCCTGCATATCTGCTCTTGGACGCATTTCTACGTTCTGAATTGCCGTCACATCTGCCAGAATCTCCGCCCCTGAGATACTCACCGGTTCAAATCCTTCCGCCTCCACATTCAGTGTATATTCGGAATAGGGCTGCTGATCCGATTCCGGGTTCAGGCTGTACTCGATGGGCGGTGCCGCCAGTTCGATTTCTTCTGTCTGCCCGGATGAATCTGTCTGCAGCTTTTCCAGAGTATTTTCCGGAACTCCGGTATAAGAAATGGAAACCTGCGCATTCTGGATGGGAAAAGCCGTCACTTGTGATGTAATCTGGATCTGGAGTTTTCCCTTGTCTATGTGCTCCTGCTGCATTCGGATATTCTGTACAGTTCCTCTTCGATTTCTATTGTCATTCATATGGATATTCCTTTTTTCCTGTTTCTTCTAACTATATGCAAAGCAGATTAAAAAAATAACATAGAGCCGGATATCTAAAAAAACGCCTCTGCCTTATCACCTTGCAGAGACGTTTTTTCTCATTCCTTATTTATCTAAAATAACCTCATGATATCATTGTACATCACAAATACCATCAATGCCATCAATGCTGCAAATCCGATAAAATGCACCATTCCTTCTTTTTCCGGCGCAATCCGTTTCTTTCTCACTGCCTCGATTAAAAGGAATACCAGACGTCCGCCGTCCAGCGCCGGGATCGGAAGCAAGTTCAGCACCCCTAAGTTGGCTGAGATTAAAATTCCCAGATTCATCATACTTAAGATCACCGCTGACCATCCGGACGGCGCTGCTGCATCGTAAGTATCATTGACAACATCCACAATACCTACCGGACCGGAGAGCTGGTTTACACCGACCTGCCCGGTCAGAAGCATTTTCAGACACTCCAGGGTGTACTCTACCCAGTATTTTGCCGTGTATGCACCGTACTGGATGCTTTTGAAAAAGCCCGGCTTCTCCACATCTGCCGAATAAGTGAATCCCATTCTTTTTATCGTTTCATCTTGAAACAGTCTCTTTTCCATCTGGATGGTCTGTTCTTTTCCATCCCGCTCAACGGTCAATTCTGCTGTATCTTCCTTGCCATGTGTCAGATTGTAAAGCTGAAACTCTTCATAAATATGAATGTTCTTTCCATTGATCTGCGTGATCACGTCTCCCTTTTTCAGCCCCTGTTCACTTCCCGAAGATCCGGGTTCCACTTCCTGTATCACCGGAACCGCATATCCCGCTGCTCCGACTAAAATTGCAGACATCAGAAGTGCCAGAATGAAATTAAACACCGGTCCTGCTGCAATGACCGAGATTCTGGCCCACACAGATTTGCTGTTAAAACTGCCTTCTGATTGATCATCTGCATCATCTTCTCCCATCATACAGGCGCCTCCAAGCGGAAGGAGCTTTAAACTGAACTTGGTTCCCTTAAACTCCCTGCCAAACAGAGTCGGCCCCATTCCCAATGAAAATTCATCTACACGGATCCCGTTTAACTTTGCCAGCGTAAAATGTCCCAGTTCATGGATGATGATGATCAAGCTGAACAGAAGGATTGCTAAAATAATACCCATATACTACCACCTGTTTTTGATATATTCATAAGTTTCCTGCTCTGTCTGAAGAATCTCTTCTACGGTTGGATCTGCAATCACTTTGTGCATCTCCATACAGCCGGCAATGATCTCCGGAATCTGCAGATAGCCAATCTCCCGATTCAAAAACATAGCAACCGCACGCTCGTTGGCTGCATTGAATACCGTTGGAAGAGAACCTCCTGTTCTTCCGGCTTCATATGCCAGCTTCAATCCATAGAACGTCTCCATATCCGGTCGCTCAAATGTAATCTGGGAAAGTGTCTCAAAATCCAGTCTATCTCCCGGAAGATACCGTCTCTTGGGATAATACAAAGCATACTGGATCGGAAGTTTCATATCCGGTGTTCCAAGCTGTGCGATCACCGCGCCGTCCACATATTCGACCATGGAATGAATGATACTCTGTGGCTGCACGACAACCTGGATCTGATCCACAGACACATCAAACAGCCATTTTGCCTCAATCACTTCCAGCCCCTTGTTGACCATGGTGGAGGAATCGATCGTGATCTTGCGCCCCATCTCCCAGTTTGGATGCTTCAGCGCATCTTCTACCTGAATATTAAGAAGCTCTTCCCGCTTTTTCCCTCGGAACGGTCCCCCGGACGCTGTGAGCAGGATCTTATGCAGCGCCTTGTGCTGTCCTCCCTGCAAAGACTGAAAAATGGCACTGTGCTCACTGTCTACCGGAAGAATGGAAACTCCGTACTCCTTTGCCAGCGGCATAATAATGTGTCCTGCTGTCACCAGTGTCTCTTTATTCGCCAGTGCGATATCCTTTCCTGTCTTGATTCCCTCGATCGTCGGCAGGATTCCGATCATTCCTACGATCGCTGTCACCAGGATTTCTGCATCCTGCTGTACTGCCACTTCTATGAGTCCGTCCATTCCGGATACTACCTTCACATCCAGATCTTTGACATTCTCTCTGAGTTCTTTGGCTTTTGCTTCGTCCCACACCGCTGCCAGCACCGGATGAAACTTACGGATCTGCGCTTCCAGAAGCCCGATATTACTTCCGGCCGCCAGCGCCGTGACCTCGATATCCTGATTTTCTCTTACGACTTCCAGTGTCTGAGTTCCGATAGAGCCGGTCGAACCAAGTATTGCTATTTTTTTCATATCTGTTTTCCTTCTTTCTTAAAGAAGCACGGAAAGATAAAAAATGATCGGTGCCGTGAAAATAATACTGTCAAATCTGTCCAGAATCCCACCGTGTCCCGGTATCAACTTTCCGTAATCTTTGATGTCATGATTTCTCTTGATCGCGGATGCTGCCAGATCTCCGATCTGGGAAATCGCACCGCCTGCTGCACCAATCATTGCAAAGCTGGCCACACTGACTCCTGCATTGCCCCAGTGGTTGATTGCAAGTGCATAGAGAACTGCGATCAGCGCTGCTCCCACGATTCCGCCGATTCCGCCTTCCACAGACTTCTTCGGACTCAGCTTCGGTGCCATCTTATGCTTACCGATCAGCATCCCCACACAATATGCGCAGGTATCACATCCCCAGGCACAGATAAACACCAGCCATACCTGGAAGACACCGCCCGGCAGAATTCTTGTCTGATAAATGTAAGACAACATCACTGCCACATAAAATACCCCGAAAAACGCTGCCAGTATCTGCTCAGTCCGATACCTCGGATAAGCAAATACAAGAACTGCCATCAGACAGATCACAAATGCCATGAACAACAGCATAAACCAGTCTGTCGCATCCGGCAGAAGCGGTTTTGCATACAACAATCCATAATACCCTGCGGCAAATAAAAATCCGCAGATTCCCACTGCCTTGTTCTGAATCTCAAATACTCTGTACAACTCGTATACTCCGATCATACTGATCAGAAACAGAGTCGCAAACAGTACATTTCCTCCCGTGATCACTGTAACAAGTGCGATCACCACCAAGAGGATTCCACTTAAAAGACGTGTCTTAAACATCTTCTTCCTCCTTCACACCGCCGTATCTTCTGTCTCTTTTATTATACTGCGCAATTGCCTTTTCTAATTCCTCTTTTGTAAAATCCGGCCACGGAACATCCGTAAAGTAAAATTCGGTGTACGCCAGCTGCCATAATAAATAATTCGAAAGGCGCAATTCTCCGCTGGTACGGATCAAAAGATCCGGATCTGGAATCCCATGGGTATCCAGATAAGACTCGTACAGTGTCTCATCAATCTCCTCTGGCACGACTTTTCCATCCGCACAGTCTCTTGCCAGACGGCGCATCGCACGGAGCATCTCATCCCTGCTGCCATAATTCAACGCGATCTGAAAATTCAATCCCCCGTTATTCTTCGTCGCTTCCTCAAGTTCCAGAATCCTCGTTCTGATATCGTCATCCAGTGCTTCGATATCTCCTAAAACCCGCACCTTCATATCATTTTTTGCTGCTGTCTTTAAACAGGTCTTCATATAATTGCGCAAAAGCTTCATCAGTGCACTGACTTCACTATCCGGCCGGTTCCAGTTCTCTGTGGAAAACGCATACACCGTCAGGTACTTGATCCCCATTCTCCATGCTTCCTCACAGATTCGCTCTACATTCTTGCTGCCCTGCGCATGGCCATAATTTCTGGGCATTCCCTTTGCTTTTGCCCATCGTCCGTTTCCGTCCAGAATGATCGCAACATGCTGCGGTACGTTCATTGTATTTCCTCCTTTTTGCAGAACTTCCATTCATAAGATGGAAAAGAGGGGCTTCTTCACATCTGCCCCTCCTGCTATTTCGTAATATTTGCCTGACATACAGGCTGTGCTCTAAACTGTCAGCACTTCTTTGGATTTTGCTTCCACTGCCTTATCTACTTCTGCAATGTATTTGTCTGTCAGCTTCTGAAGAGAATCTTCCAGATCCTTAATTCCATCCTCGGAAACCTCTGTTCCTTTGAGCTTTTTGAATGCATCATTTCCGTCACGACGAATGTTGCGGATGGCAACTTTTGCTGCCTCACCTTTTTTCTTGACATCTTTTACAAGCTCTTTTCTTCGCTCTTCTGTCAGTTCCGGGAACAGCAGACGCACAACTGTTCCGTCATTGGTCGGATTGATTCCGATGTCAGACATCAGAATTGCTTTCTCAATCTCTTTTAACATGCTCTTTTCCCATGGCTGAATCTGGATCATACGTGCTTCCGGTACAGATACATTGGCAGCCTGCTGGATCGGAGTCGGTACTCCATAATAGTCTACAGTCAGCTTATCCAGCACATGTGGATTGGCACGTCCTGCACGGATCGCTGCAAGCTCACTTCCCAGATTGTTGATCGTCTTTGTCATCTTGTCATCATATACTTTTAATTTTTCATCCATTTTTTTGTCCTCCTTATACGGTCACTTTTGTTCCGGTAAATGTACCGCTCATTGTCTCCACAATACTATTTTTTTCATTTAATCCAAATACCAACATCGGCATTTTGTTCTCAAGGCACAGAATAGAGGCTGTCAGATCTACTGCTGCCAGCTTCTGATCGATCACTTCCTGAATGGAAATCTCATCATATTTTTTAGCCTCCGGATTCACCTTTGGATCACTGTCATAGATCCCATCAATTGCTTTTGCCAGAAGCATCGCATCTGCTTCAATCTCGATCGCACGCAGGACAGCTCCTGTATCTGTAGAAAAATACGGGTGTCCGGTTCCTCCGGCAAAAAAGATCACTTTTCCTGACTCCATGGCTGCAACTGCTGCATCCTTCGAAAACAGAGAGGTAAATGCTCCGCATACAAATGGAGTGAATACTTCTGTCTTCATCCCCACATGCCGGAAAATATCTGATACATAAATGCAGTTCATCACCGTTGCAAGCATTCCGATCTGATCAGCCTTGGTACGGTCAATCGTCTCACTGGTACGGCCTCTCCAGAAATTTCCGCCGCCTGTCACGATTGCAACCTGAATCCCCTGATCTACAAGCTGTTTTACCTGATTTGCAACTCCAATACAGGTTTCCTCATCAAATCCTGTCTTTTTATCCCCGGCAAGTGCTTCGCCGCTCAGTTTTAACAATACTCTTTTCATCTGTCTGGCTCCTTCAAATCTCTTTGGCATCTGGCATCTCTGCCACATACGCATATTCTAAAATGAAGTATACCATAAGTTGTTTCATTTGTCATGCACTATAGTATCCGCTTTGAGAATTCTCTTCAAAAGACTGTCATAAATCGGCTCTGAGCGCATCAACGTTGCCACAATATATGCCGTTACCGACACGATCGACAGGGAAAGCATCTGACTGATACTTCCGGACATTTCAAATAACAGGATAATCCCCGTCAGCGGTGCTCTTACAATCGCTGTAAAGAATCCGGTCATCCCAAGCAGTACAAAATTGTTGACATACACCGGAGCCAAGCCAAAAAATTCGACCCCCGCCATGGCAAATACTGCTCCGATCAAAGCGCCTAATATCAAAAGCGGAAAGAAAATTCCTCCCGGCGCTCCGGAGCCAAAGCTGACTGCGGAAAATAAAAACTTCATAACCAGCGTCAGCACAACCATCCCCAATACCATTTCACCCTGTGTCAGGCTGACGATCAAGCCCGAACCACTTCCCAATACCCACGGCATCACAATCCCCAATACTCCCGCAGTCAGAAAGGCGATCAACAGACGGCCTGTTTCTTTCATAAACGGAATTTTGCGATACAATTCCTGGGCCTTTAACATCCCCCAATTATAAAACACACCGGATACACCTACCAAAATTCCCAAAAGGATCAAAAGCCAGTAATAGTTTTGCGGCAGATATTCCGTGATCTGAAATCGAAATACCGGATCTAGGCCAAGAATGTGGGAAGCAATATAATCAGCCGTCACCGAAGCTGTCATGACCGGAAGAAGAATCGGGATTGAAAATGTTTTATGGATCTCTTCTACCGCAAACATCATACCTGCCAGCGGTGCATGGAAAGCAGCAGAAAGTCCCGCACTCGCCCCGCAAGTCATCAAAAACTTCTCTTCTCTTTTTCCCCGTCCCAAAGCTCTGGATATCCCCTGTCCTGCCATGGCTCCAAGTTGGATCGACGGACCTTCTCTTCCAAGAGAAAGACCACCCAGCATACACAAAAAGCCTCCTGCAAATTTTGCCGGCAGCACGCGTTTCCAGTTTTGGGAAAGCCTCCCTGCTATCTCCCCTTCCACCTGAGGGATCCCGCTTCCTGAGATCATCGGTTCCCACTTCACCAGTTTTCCCACAATCCATGCAAGCGCTGCCAAAATCAAAAACCACACCACACATCGAAATGGATTTCCTTTCATATAAGAAAGAATCTTTACAAGCCAGTCTCCCGCAAAAGTCAGCGCCACTCGGTAAAGCAGCACGACAAATCCGCCGACAAGACCGACGCAGAGCCCTTCTGTGATCAGCATAACAGGTATTCTACGTGCGCGTTTCCACACATCATTCGTTTTCATAACGTCCCTTCTCTCATTCTTTTTTTCTCATTCACGTTTTTATTCTACCACGTTTTCTGCCATTCCCAAAATAAAATCGAAAATTCCCCGGAAAACATTGACAATCCACCCTGATTGTTTTATGATATTTTTAGTTTCGCACTTTAAACAACTAAAATTTTACAGTATTAAGTCAAATAACTGGAGGATCGATTTATGATTATCGTATTAAAGCCAAATACCTCTGACAAGGATATTGCCAGGGTTCAACATCAGATCAAACGAAACGGTCTGGATACCCACATTGTCCGCGGACAGGAGATGACCATTATCGGGTGTATCGGAGATACGACCCGCCTGGATGCACGTCTTTTTGAAGTAGACGCTTCCGTTGACAAAGTCATGCATGTACAGGAACCTTATAAGCTTTCCAACCGCGCCTTTCATCCGGAGGATTCTATTATTGATGTATCCGGTGTCAAAGTCGGCGGAGACAATCTGGCACTGATCGCAGGTCCGTGTTCTGTAGAATCCTACGAGCAGGTTCTTGGAATCGCAAAATCTGTCAAAGCTGCCGGAGCCAATATGCTGCGCGGTGGCGCTTTCAAACCGAGAACAAGCCCGTATTCCTTCCAGGGACTCGGACTGGAAGGACTTGACATCCTCTGTGCAGTCAAAGAGGAGACCGGACTTCCGATCGTAACAGAACTGATGTCTCCGGATCACCTGGATGTCTTCAACGAAAAGGTAGACCTTATCCAGATCGGAGCCCGCAATATGCAGAACTTTGATTTACTCAAGCAGCTCGGACAGCTGGATCGTCCAATTCTTTTAAAACGAGGCCTGAACGCGACCTATGAAGAGTGGATCATGTCCGCAGAGTACATCATGGCAGCCGGAAACGAGAATGTCATCCTCTGTGAACGCGGAATCCGTACATTCGAGACGTACACCAGAAATACTCTGGACCTGCAGAGCATCCCGGTTCTGAATAAAAAGACACACCTTCCAATTATTATTGATCCAAGCCATGCCGGAGGTAAATGGTGGCTGGTAGAGCCGATGGCAAAAGCTTCTGTAGCAGCCGGAGCAGATGGACTGATGATTGAGGTTCACAATGATCCGGAATGTGCACTCTGTGACGGCGCACAGTCTCTGAAACCAGAAAAATACACAACTCTTCTGACACAGATCCGCCAGATCGCCCAGGTTGTCGGAAAACAAGTTTAAGCAGGCAAAACAAGGAGGGATATTTTTGAAGCTGACAGTACATTTAGGAGACAACAGCTATCCGATTTATATTGAAAACAACATTCTGGACAAGGCAGGTTCTTATATTTCCTCCTGCTTTTCCGGGAAAAAGATTCTGATCATCTCTGATGACAATGTATTTCCACTTTACGGAGAGAAGTTGAAAACTTCCCTCCGTGACTATGAAGTACACGAGCTGGTCCTTCCACACGGAGAACCTACCAAAGCCTTTGAGACACTCCCCGTGCTTTACAATGCACTGCTAAAGCAGAAGTTTTCCCGCAGTGATCTGGTGATTGCTCTGGGCGGAGGTGTGATCGGAGATCTCGCGGGTTTTGCCGCATCCAGTTATTTAAGAGGGATCCGTTTCGTGCAGATTCCGACTTCCCTGCTCGCACAGGTGGATTCTTCCGTTGGCGGAAAGGTTGCGGTGGATCTCCCGCAGGGAAAAAATCTGGTAGGAGCTTTTTATCACCCAAAACTGGTGCTGATCGATCCTCAAGTTCTTCGCACTCTTCCTGAACACTTTATTATGGATGGAATGGGCGAGGTCATCAAATACGGCTGTATCAGAGACGCTGCCCTGTTTGAGACGTTAAAAGAACGTGGTTCTTTTGAAAACCTGCAGGACATTCTTCCTGAGATCATCTTCCGCTGTGTGGACATCAAACGTCAGGTTGTGGAAAACGATCAGTTCGATACCGGGGAGCGGATGCTTTTAAATTTCGGTCACACGCTTGCACACACGATCGAACAATATTTCCACTATGAGCGGGAAAGCCATGGGGAAGCCGTCGGCATCGGTATGTATCAGATCAGTAAGCTTGCCGAAGAAAAAAACTTGTGCCAGCCAGGTACTGCCCAAAAGATCCGGCTGATTTTGGATGCCTACGGTCTTCCGGACACCTGTCATCTGCCGATGAGTGATCTTATGGATGCCATCTCACTGGATAAGAAAAATCTGAACAATCATCTGAATCTGGTGCTCCTTCACCAGATCGGTGACAGTTATGTATACCCTGCCGATCTTACATTCTTTGATCAGGCAGACGAAATTTAAAACAGGAGGAACCCACTTATGAAACAGATTACCGGACACACCGGACTGACAGGACTGCTCGGAAGCCCTGTTGCACACAGCATCTCTCCCATGATGCACAACGCTTCTTTTGAACATCTGGGACTTGACTATGTCTACCTCGCATTCGATGTGGGAACTGACAAACTGGCCGCTGCCGTGGACGGACTTCGCGCCATGAACGTACGTGGCTTCAATCTGACCATGCCGGATAAAAATAAAATGTGTGAGCTCTGTGACCGACTCTCTCCGGCTGCGGAAATCTCTCAGGCAGTCAATACCGTCGTGAATGACAACGGAATTCTGACCGGACATACAACGGATGGTACCGGATACCTGCTCGCAGCAAAGGATGCCGGATACGATCTGATTGGAAAAAAGATGACACTTCTCGGGGCAGGCGGAGCTGCTACCTCCATTCTGGTTCAGGCAGCACTGGACGGATTGTCAGAGATTTCCGTATTCAGTATCCATGACCAGTTTTATGTGCGCGCCGAGCAGATTGTTCAGACATTAAATGAGCGAACAAATTGTACGGTACAACTGTTTGATTTTGAAGATGATTCCATCCTTCGAAGAGAGATTGCAGACAGCTATATCCTGACCAACGGAACTTCTGTGGGCATGGCTCCGAATACAGACGCTTCCATTATCAACGATCCGTCCTTTTTCCACAAAGACCTGATCGTTTCCGATGTGATCTACAATCCGAAAGAGACAAAACTGCTGCGCCTTGCCAGAGAAGCTGGATGTCCGACTTTCAACGGACTCTATATGCTGCTGTACCAGGGGGCGGAGGCATTCAAGCTGTGGACCGGGCAGGAGATGCCTGTGGAGAAGATCAAAGAGCTCTATTTTTCTTAAACTCAAACGGACCGTACACGAATCTTTTTTCATGCACGGTCCATTTTTATTATTTTACTTCCCAGGGATTTTCCTCTCCCCGCTCATTCAGACAACAGCTCAAAATCGAATTTTTCACCATATCACTGACTGCCTGGTCGGTATAAAATGCCATATGTGGTGTCACAACTACATTAGGAAAACTTCTCAGGATACACAGATCATGCTTACTTAAGCACTTCGATTTCAGATCCTTATAATACAATCCAAATTCATCCTCGATCACATCCAGACCTACTGCACCGACTTTTCCTGTTTCCAGACCTTTGATCAGCGCTTTGGTATCGATCAGACCACCTCTTGCCGTGTTGATCAGAACTACACCATCTTTCATCTGCGCCATTGCCTTTTCATCGATCATATGGAAATTGGACTCAAATAATGGCATATGCAGTGTGATTAGATCACACTTCTGATAAATTTCCTGCACGTTTTCCACATAGTCTGCATATTCTTTTACACTCTCTGAACGATAGACATCATACGCATAGATCTTACAGCCAAATCCACTCAGATCCCGGATGACAGCCTGCCCTATTTTGCCGGTTCCGATGACGCCCACTGTAAAATTATGCAGTTCTCCTCCCTGGATTCCCGGCAATGAAAAGTCGTTGAGCTCTGCCCGCTGCAGAATCCGTTTCATTTTTCGAATGGACATCAGGATTAAAAGCATCGTATAATCTGCCACACATTCCGGTGAGTATGTCACATTGCTGACCTTCATCCCGCACGCTCTTGCTGCATCCAGATCGATATGGTCATAACCGATCGTCCGGGTGGAGATCATTTTGACTCCCAGTTCCCGGAATCGTCTTACCAGCGCTGCGTCGATTTTGCTGGTAAGAATACTGATATAGTCATATCCTTCTGACAGGTGTGCATTTTCCATGGACGGTCCCTGATGACAGATTCCCAGTTCTACCCCATATTCCTTTGAAAATTCCCGAAAATACACATCCTCATCAAATGTCCTGTAACTGTATACAAATAATTTCATAAGCCGCTCCTTTTTAATCTAAACCGTAATGGCGGATTGCCTGCGCAATCCCGTCTTTCTCTACCTCTGTTGTCACATACTCTGTAAAAGGATCCAGTCCTTTTGCATGATTTCCCATGGCAATCGTATGCTTCGCATACTGAAACATGGAAAGATCATTCATACTGTCTCCAAATACATATGCCTGATCCAGTTCCATTCCGAATTTTTTCAGGATTACATCGCAGGCAGTTCCTTTACTGTAGCCTTTCTGCACAATTTCATAGGTATTGCCTCCGCGGTCGATTGCTTCCATATCTTCCTCGATAAACGTAAAAAATTCCTGAAGATTGCTTTTCTCATCTGCATAAATGAACACCTTGTCATAAATGAAATCATCTTTTTCGAGATAACATTCCAATCCAAGACCATTGGACTGAAAATATCTTCTGGATGTCTCCAGACGTTCAAACCTGGAAATCCTCTCTGGAATATAAATATCTTCCGTTCCTTCTGCAATTCCGTCCAGATTGCATTCCGCCATTTTATTTAAAATTTCTCTTCCCCGTTTTTTATCAATATTTCTTGTGAACAATACCTCATCATGATACGTCAGATATGTTCCGCATCCGCACAAATATCCGTCAAACATGAACTGCTTTAACTGTGCCGGAATCGAGCACATAGTTCTCCCTGTATTGATAAATAAAAGATGTCCTTTTTTCTGCGCCGCCAAAAGTGCCTCGATCGCGCTCTTTGGAATCTCTTTTGTTTTTTCACTTAATATCGTTCCGTCAATATCAAAAAATAATGCCGCTTTTTTCATATGTCACCTCTGATTTTCCATTCATTTTCTGCATTAACTGTATCACTCTTTTCTCCAAAAGTCTACTGTAAGCATATTTCCCTGTTTTCTCGAATATAGTAGCAAAAACAACGTTCCGGAGCTTTTCTATGAACATTAGCACGCATGACAAAAAAATTCTGTTTGTCTGTTTTCGTCGTCTTTTACTTCTTACACTTGCCTTTTTACTCGGTTCTCTCGCCGGAAAAGCCGAACTTTCCCTTGGCATTCATCCGGTATCCGGCCCGGTTCTCTCAACCTCTGAAAACTGGGGCCTTAGTTTTCCAGAGGAAGGAACACTCCCCACTGCCAACGCTTCGATTGAAGAGCTGAAGCAATATGATGCTTACTACGCGCAGGATACGGATGAAAAAATTTTATATCTGACCTTTGACTGCGGGTATGAAAACGGCGCTACGCCAGCTATTTTAGATGCGCTGAAAAAACATCAGGCTCCTGCTGCTTTCTTTGTTGTGGGAAACTTTGTCCGGGATAATCCGGATTTGATCCGTCGCATGACAGAAGAAGGGCATACAGTGGCCAATCATACACTCAGTCATCCGGATATGTCTAAGATTTCCTCTGTCGAAAATTTTCAAAAAGAACTTTCCGGCGTAGAATCTCTCTATAAAGAAATCACCGGCACTGACATGATCAAATATTACCGTCCACCACAAGGTATCTACAGTACTGAAAATCTGAAAATGGCAAAACAGTTGGGGTACCAGACATTTTTCTGGAGTCTTGCCTATGTAGACTGGCAGCAGGATAATCAGCCTACTCATGAAGAAGCCTTTGACAAACTTCTTTCCCGCGTTCATCCTGGAGCGATCGTACTGCTTCACAATACATCAAAGACCAACGGAGAAATTATGGAGGAGCTCCTCTCAAAATGGGAGGAAATGGGATATACCTTCCGTCCGTTGTCCGACCTTACCAAAGCAGCATAAAATCGAAAAAGGACAGCTTCCCATACGGCTGCTGTCCTTTTTCATACACTCTTTTACTTTTTATTTCTGGCTTTGAAGCCTTCTACGATCTGAACCATCTCCTGTGATGGATTGGAGATCACTGCTGTCTGAAACACCTTACACGGCGGCGCTTCTTTTATACTCTCCACTGCTGCCTTAACAGCCGATACACTGCCGCTTACAAAAATCAGTGCATGTCCGCCGCACTTTGTATCCTGTGTTTCATAAAAAACTTCTGCAGTTTTTAACATCCGATCCAGTACCAGAACCGCATTCGCCTCTCCCAGAACTTCTACCAGTCCAAATGCTCCGTATGTCATATCACTCTCTCCTTATTTTGTAATGGTCATTGCAATTGCTGTCTCTGCCTCTTCAGATGGGGATGCGATCACTGTGTGTGAAACAACCTTTGCGATCGGCTCTGCCGTCCGAATCGCCACTTCCATCGCGGCTTTCACATCTGAAATACTTCCCCGCATCTTCACACAGGCACCTGCTCCCAGACGGTTTCTCTCTACTCCCTGAATCTGTACTGCTGCTGCCTTTGCCGCCGCATCCAGTGCCACAAAACATGCGCACTCACTGTCCAGCTCAAATATTCCAATTGCCATACCATGATATTGTTCGGCCATACTTACCTCCTTACTCAAAAACCTCTCTTCTTTGTTTTTCAGTATTTTTATTATACTTGGCTTTTTCTGGAATTTCAACCTGCTTTCGTTACTGTTTAACATCCGGTGTGAACAGTAACGAAGCCGTAACAAGAATTGCTTTTTTTCCCGGATTCCGATAAAATAGTACTGGTTCCAATAAATGATAAAAAACAAAAAGGAGAGACTATGATCCGAATTGCAATTGTTGAAGATGAAGATTCTTATGTGCAGGTACTTACCGGGTATCTGAAACAATATGAAACCGAACATTCCCTTTCCTTCCAGATTTCCGTCTTTCACGATGGTCTGGACATTGTAAGTGAATATAAAGCAGACTACGATATCATTCTTCTCGATATCCAGATGAAACATCTGGACGGCATGAAGACTGCTGAAAAAATCCGGGAACTGGATGAAGATGTATCTTTTATCTTTATCACCTCTACGATTCAGTTCGCAGTTCAGGGATACCTGGTAGACGCCCTGGGATATGTTGTAAAACCGGTCGCCTATCTTGCATTTTCTCAGATTCTCGGAAAAGCTGTCAAAAAGGTGAAGCAAAAACAGCAAAAAGATTATATGACGATCGAAGTGGAAGGCGGACAGATGCGCCTAGATATCAGTCAGATTTATTACATCGAAAGTCAGCGCCACAACATTCTGTTCCATACCGAAAAAGGGGAGTTTCTCACTGCCGGTCCAATGAAAAAGGTGGAAGCGCTTTTAAAAGACAAAGGATTTTCCAAATGCCATAACGCATATCTCATCCACCTGATGCATGTAACCGGTATTGTACAAAACAATGTCCTGTTATCTGATTCCACGACACTTCCTGTCAGCCGTGCAAAAAAGAAAGGGTTTCTGGAAGCTTTGACTGATTATGTAGGAGGTGTACACCGATGAATTTAGACGCACTGATGGACACTCCCCGGATTTATACCGCCCTTGCTGAATGGGGCGCCTGCATCCTGTACGTCCTTCTCTTACGGCGAAAGGTATCCGGATGGAAACTGCCGGCTTCCCTTGCAGGAAGCTTGCTCGTATTTATCGCTTATCAGGAATTTGCAGGAACTCTTCCGATTTATTTTTGGATTCCCTGCATGATCGGAGCCGCATTTCTGATGTGCCTCCTTCTGCATCTGCTCTGCGATACTACCTGGCTGGATGCCGGATTCTGCTGCGCACAGGCACTGGTGCTGGCAGAATTTACCGCGTCCTTTCACTGGCAGCTTTATGTCTGGTGGGCGTTGAATTATGCCAAAAACAGTCGGTTATTCTCGGCTTTGACCATGCTGATCCTATACACAGGCATTTATATCGGATATTACTTTCTGGAAAGAGGACATTTTCCGACTGACGAGCGCCTGCTGGTCAATGGAAAAGAACTCCTAAGCGCAATCCTCATTGCACTTGGAGCATTTGCCATCAGCAACATCAGCTTCGTCATGCCAAATACGCCGTTTTCCAGTGCCACAAGTTCCATCCTGTATGTGCGGACACTGGTAGATTTCGGGGGACTTGTCATGCTTTTTTCCATGCAGGAAAAACGGGAAGAACTTCGTATGAGAAGTGAAAATCAGGCCATGAATATTGTTCTCCAGCGTCAGTATGACCAGTATCGGCTTTCCATCGATAATATTGAACTTTTACGAAGAGAATTTCATGATCTGAAACATTATATGATCGCGATCCGTTCTGAACAGGATCCCAAGAAAAAAGAACAGTATCTTCTGGAAATGGAGGAGGCGATCCACACACAGGAAGCGCTCACAAATACAGGAAACAGCGTACTGGACGTCGTTCTGACTACCAAAAGCACTTACTGTATGCAGAAGCATATTACATTCACCTGCATGGCTGACGGAAAACTGATTTCTTTTATGCATGTCAAAGATATTTGCTCTATCTTTGGAAATGCACTGGACAATGCAATTGAATGTGTTTCCCAGTTTGATGACCCTGAAAAGCGTCTGATCACACTGTCTATGTATCAGAAAAATCAATTACTGATGATTCAATGTGAAAACTATACGGAAACTTCGCTTTCTTTAAAACCGGATCAACTTCCGACTACAACAAAGCAAAATGCAGGCTATCACGGATACGGACTGAAAAGCATTCAGCAGGCAGCCCGCAAATATGGCGGCTCTATGACACTTCACGCAGAAGACAACTGGTTTACCCTGCAGGTGCTGATTCCTGTAGAATCTTAAACACAAAAGGAGAAAGTCCTGATTTGGCTTTCTCCTTTTGCTTATTCGCAGGTTCCTTATTTTCCGGTTCCCAGCTTTTTCTCATATTCTTTATTTGCTTTTCGGTTCTCAAAGAAACCGCCCAGTACTTTTTTCATACCTTTCATGAAATGTCCGTTGACCACTTCCGTCATACCCTCTGCCATTTTCATGCTGACCGCTCCATGTGTCATCTTTGCAATTCCACGGAACGGCATATTATAAATGAACAGGATATTCAGATCCGGTTTTCCCTTATCCTCACTTTTCTTTTTCAGATTTGTGAGAATCTTGTAGATCATTCTTGCCAGTCTGCTCTTTGCATAATACATCTGACAGATTGCGTCATTCATTCCCAGTTCACCGCTCCACTTTCCGTCCGGGATCGGTTGCTTCAGAAGTGCTTCAAATTCTGCATCCGGTACATCTCTGATAATTCCCGAGAAATATGACGGCATCTTTTCAGCATCATATGGCATTGTGTCAGTTGTTCCTTCTATTTCCAGTGTCTCTCTCAATCGGATATCTAACGCACATGCTCCAATGCAGATTTCATATCTTCCTGCTTCCTTTTCCCAGTTGTCTGTCTCTACATTCCAGTAACGGAATGTCTTATCATCAAACGAAATCTGTACTTTTCTGCTTTCTCCTGCTTTCAGGAATACTTTTGCGAATCCTTTTAATTCTTTATCCGGACGGAAGATCTTTCCTTTCGGTGCACATACGTACATCTGAGCTACTTCCGCACCATCCATCTTTCCGGTATTGGTCAGTACAAACTCAACTCCATCCGCCGTTACTCTCAAGTCTGAGTATTCAAAAGATGTATACGACAGACCATATCCAAACGGATACTGTACTCTCACTTTACTTGTATCATAGTAACGATATCCAACAAACAGACTCTCCCGATATTCCGAGTTACGCTCTGTACTTGGAAAATATTTAAATGCCGGAGTATCCTCATAGCGAACCGGATATGTCTCACTGAGTCTTCCGGACGGATTGGCTTTTCCGGTCAGCACATCCAGCATGGCTCCTGCAGAAGCCTGTCCGCCAAGGTATCCGTGCAGCAATGCCTTACAGCAGGAATGCCACGGCATCTCAATTGCAGATCCCGCACTTAATACACCTACAATATTGGAGTTTACTTTTGCCATTGCTTCCAGAAGCTCTACCTGATTCTGCGGAATCCGCATATGCGTACGATCCAGACCTTCTGATTCGCTCAATTCATCCAGACCGAAGCAGTAAATAACCACATCTGCCATCTCCGCAAGATTCACTGCTTCCTTTTTCAGTACTTCATCTGCTTCTCCTGTTCTCTGATATCCTTTCGCTGTACCGATACACTGAATCGGATAGCTGCTGATCATCTGCTCCATTTTTTCTACTTTCGTTGGATTCACCAGAGAAGAACCTGCCCCCTGGTAACGAGGAACAGATGCAAAGTCCCCGATCAGTGCCACTCTTGTATTTTCTTTGAGAGGAAGCAGCTGGAACGGTTTTTCTTCATTTTTAAGCATCACAATACTCTCTCTTGCAGCTTTTTTCGCAAGCGTATGGTGAGCTTCTCTGTCAAATTCACGCACACGTTTTTCTCTGTTCTTTGCCAGTGTCAGTACTGCATCCAGAAGATCGTCCGTACACTGATCCAGTTCTTCCATGGAAAGGCTTCCCTCTTCTAACGCTGCCAGAACTTCTCGTGCCGCATCCAGTCCAGGCGCTGGCATCTCAAGATTAGAGCGACAGGCAACTCCTTTTACATGGTCGTTCGAAGCGCCCCAGTCAGTGACTACAAGTCCGTCAAATCCCCACTCTTCTCTTAAAATTTCTTTTAACAAATGCTCATTTTCATTTGCATAGACTCCATTGACTTCGTTATAACTGGTCATAATGGATTTTGCTTTTCCTTCTTTAATCGCAATTTCAAACCCAGTCAGATAAATCTCCCTCAGTGTCCGTTCATCCAATACCGAATTCATTGCCATCCTGCGAAGCTCCTGGCTGTTAACCGCAAAATGCTTCGGACATGCATAGATTCCCTGACTCTGGATTCCTCTTACATAAGATGCAGCCATCTTTCCCGCCAGATAAGGATCTTCAGAAAAATATTCAAAATTCCTTCCACACAGAGGGCTGCGCTTAATGTTCAGTCCCGGTCCCAAAAGTACATCTACGCCTAATGCTGATGCTTCTTCTCCAAGAGCCTTTCCAATCTCTTCACCCAACGATTCGTCCCAACTGTTTGCAATCGTAGCTGCCGTCGGAAAACAGGTAGCTGGAACAGATGCATTCAATCCGAGATGGTCTCCTTCTCCTTCCTGTTTCCTCACTCCATGAGGACCATCTGAAAAAAACGCCGCCGGAATTCCAAGTCGTTTGATCTCTCTTGACTCCCACTCGGACGCTCCACTCAATATCGCTGCTTTCTCTGCTCCTGACTCCTCTGCAACTCTTCTTCATTCTGCTTCAGCTGCTCCTGATTCTTCTGCAACTCTTCTTCACTCTGCCTTAGCTGCTCCTTCTGCGCCTTAATTTCTCTCTCCTGCTCTTCAATCATAAACTTCACCGTATTACGGTCCAGTTCCTGCAATTCTTTTGAAAACATACGTACCACCTCTTCTACATTCTCACAAATGTCATAAATTTCCTGATACATGTCTCTAAATTCGGGATACTTTTCGACCAGCTCTTTTACTTTTTCCGGAGTATCATTACTTAAAAAGGTAAGCCATGCATCAAGCTTGTTTTCGATAATTTTATTGTGCGTGGTTTTCCGGAAAATGTCAAGCGGCACCAAAACGTATTCCTGCAGCAGATTAACAGAAAGTCCGGTATCAAACTGCTGCTTTGCCCGATGGATATAGGTATTCGGAAATTCCTGAAATTCTTTTGTACTTTTTTCGATAAATACGATGGTATATACATTTTTCACATCACGATATGTAAAATTTCTCTTTTTTCTGCTCTTGACACTCTTATACTGCCGAAGAAGCAGATCGGCGGAATAGCACGCACACCGTTCTCCCGGAAAAAGATATCCGATACGCTGAATCTCTACATTCGCCAGACTTCCGTCCATGAGCTCTACCACAATATCCATAATAACAAGACTCTGCTCATCTGCAATTCTCGTTCCGTCACTTGGTATAACCTGACGGATCTTCACTTCTGTCTCCAGGATACAGGACAACAGCTCCTCCAGTCGCTCCGGATGATAGATCGGGCTTAATATCTCCTTTCCAAACCCGTCATACAACACCTTGACTCCCCGCATCCCTGAACAGAACTTCAGAAAAGCTCTCTGCTGTAGTTCTGTCCAGCTCTCATATTCTGCGAGCAGATTCTCATCACTCTTGATCTCTCCTATAATTGCTTCTTCGGCCCGAATATTCGGAAATAATTGTTTTAATGTTTCTGACATACACATACTTCTCCTTTTGTCGATTGATTGATTTTTTTGAAACTGCTCCTGAATCAGAATACTGATTTGAATCTGGATGCTTAAGATAAGGCAATACGCCTGAAAGATTTTTCGACTGCTGTGATATCAGCGTGTTTGGCATCCGATATAGCTATAGTCTAACATAGAATTCCTGGTGAATCTATAAATAAAATAAAAATTTTTTCTAAAAAAGAAAACACTGCGATTTTCTCTATGGTATACTTGAAGAAATTACTGACATCATTTCATAAAATAAAACATCGCAAAGGAGACTCACTATAAATATTGAAAAAATCGAAACCAATCGCTTATATTTGCGTCCTTTCACAAAAGATGATGCCTTATTTGCAATCAGTATCTGGAACGATCCCGAAATGGGCGAATATCTCGGCGATCCGGCTCTGGAAACGATTGATCCGGACAATGCCGATTCAAATGGTGTCGTCAACAAATTGGGATTTAAAGTTGTTCACACAGGCAGCTATGTCAAACGCGGAGAAAATAAAGTCTGCCCTGAGTATACTTACGAACTTCTGCTTTCTTAGCTGAAGTTATTTCCATCTAAAAAAGAGTTATTGCCCGATTGCAATAACTCTCTGTTTTTATGCTTCTTTCTCTTTAAATATGATCTTCATAATCGGGAAGAATACCCAGAACGAAATCACACAGTTGATCAGCATTGTGATAATATCAGCTACTGTCATTCCCGCACCTTCTCCCATCATTCCCATAAAGAAATCATAGATTGGTGTTTTATACAGTCCCTGCAGTGCCGCTGCACCTACAGAGATCAATACCCAGGCAATGAAATACCATACTGCCGCTTTGACTACACTTGCATTGGATTTGAAAGTCACGTTCCGCTGCAGGAAAAAATTGATAACCTGCGCCAGAAAAAGTGTGATCTCCACTGCAAGGAAATATGCAAGTCCTCCGCCGCCTCCGGAGCTGATTGCTCCGGAAGCATAATCAAATACATAGTAGACGCTGCCGTCCAGATTATGTCCGATTGGCAGAATCTGAAAATTCGTATTGACAAGGGAGGTAAAACCAAACGCATATTTAATTGCCGGCATCATGATCATCTGAAGTACTGTCACTCCATTGCTGATAATAAAGAATACGATAAACTGTGCAACTGCCGGGTGTTTTTCTTTAAAAGTCCCCCAGAAGCCTTTCTTTGCCGTGTTTTCCATTTCTATCTCCTCGCTATTGCTTAGTTCTCAACTGCTACAGCTGCCTTCTCTTCTGCAAGGCGTTTGCGGAAGCGTTTGATTGCCACGATTTCAAGTGCAAGAATTCCCACACCCAGTACAACATCTGCTGCAATTGCTGCAATCTGCCATGTCATCAGACCTGTTTCCAGATTTTCCGCATCATATGCACGACTGTTTACTACAGTGTACATAATATTTTTACAAGCCTGACGCATTGCTTCAACGCCAGTTGCGCTCTTCTGATCTTTTACATGGTTTGTTTCTGTATCATATGCAACAAGCATTGCATCTGTACCATTTCTGATACCCTGGTCAGAGTTCATGTATCCATATACACCAAAGTAATCTGTCAGAACAAATCCCTGGAATCCCCATTCGTCACGGAGTACTGTATTGCACAGTTCTTCTGAGCCTCCTGCCCATCTTGTACCGATATAGTTGAAGGAAGACATCACTGCTTTTGCTTTTCCTTCTTTCACACAGATTTCAAATGGTTTCAGATAAATCTCACGGATTGCCTGCTCATTTGACCATGTACAGAGCATACTTGTACGGTTTGTCTCCTGATCGTTCAGGGCAAAGTGTTTCAAATATGCATACACGCCGTATTTTTCTGCACCTACTACTGCATTTGCAGCAATCTTTCCGGATAACATTCCATCTTCTGAATAGTATTCAAAGTTACGGCCTCCAAATGCAGAACGGTGAATATTCATTGCCGGAGCATACCATCCGGATACACCCATTTCATCTGCCATTTTACCGATGCTTTCTCCGAATTCCATTGCAATCTCATCATTCCATGTACATGCGATCATAACCGCTGACGGGAATCCGATGGAACCTGTTCCTGTAAAGTTGTTATTGATAGATGCCGGTCCGTCACAGTCAATCGTCTGTACTTTTCCTACGCTGGAAGCTGCTGCTGTCTGATATCCGCCCAGAGCGATCACAGTATCCATATCACTGATTGTCATATTATCAAGCAGTTCATCCCATTTTGCGTCATCATAGTCGACACCTCTTAAATCTGCCAGTTCAATATCATTTTTTGCACCTGTTTCCGGCATTTTATCTTCTTCATTGTTATAATCTTCCGGATTATAGTTGCTGTTATTGATAAATTCTTTCTTTGCCTCTTTTGACATGGAAAGACTCTCCGGTGCTGCTGTTGCTTCTTTATAATTTGCAAATCCGTTTGCACGGGATAAGTATGTAACATCTCCTGCCGCATAGTCAAACTGATTTTCTACAGTTGCCTGGTCAGTCGAACGTTTATTGTCTCCTGTATACTTCACTGTTTCATCCACTGTATAAGTTTCAGATTCAATGATGTGATGTGAATCCGTGTTGATGCTGATCTCATAATCACCGGCTTCCAGAACGTATCCTTTTTCTTTCTGATAGTCATATGATACCATATCTTCTGCTTTAAAGGAAATTGTCAGTGTCTGGGATTCTCCCGGCTCTAAGCTTTTTGTTTTGTCATAAGCGATCAGGTTCGCAGATGCTTTTTCAATTCCTCCGTTTGTGTACGGCGGGTTATAGTATACTTCTACAACATCTTTTCCTGCTGTGTCGCCTGTGTTTGTAACTGTAACATCAAAGGAAATTGTTCCGTCATTTTCTGTAATCTTGCCCATTTCCTGTGTAAATGTTGTGTAAGATAATCCATATCCAAACGGATACAGTACTGTTTTATCATAATCGATGAGCCCTTCACTGGCAGCTGTCTCATAGAAACGATATCCAACGTAAATTCCTTCTACATAATCTACAAAAGAAGGAGTTGTTGTCTCTTCTTTTCCTGTAAATCCTGCCTGTGTTACTTTATACTCATCCATATTGTCATATGTAAAGTTTCCAAAGTTCTGTGCTGTCGGTGTTGCAGTCAGATCTCTTACAAATGTATCACTTGTTTTTGCCGACGGATTCACTTCTCCGCTTAAAATCGCGCCAAGACCATTGAATCCTGCCTGTCCTGTTCCCGGACACCATACTGCACCTTTGATCTGCTCATAATCATTTAAGAATCCAAGCTCCATTGCATTTGCACCATTGTATACAACTACAACATTGTCAAAATCAGAGCATACCATATCCAGCATATTTTTCTCTGTCTGGCTCAGCTGCAGATAATGCTCTCCCGGCTCAAAGTCTTTGTAGTCTTTTGAGTTATCTGTATAAGTCACTTTGCTTACATCAGTCGGAAGATCTGCACCTTCTCCACCTACACGTGTGATCACAACCAGTGCTGTATCAGAAAAATCCTGTGTATTCTTGATCAAATCTTCACTGTAAGAATCTACTGTAGGTTCTGGAAGTGTCCAGTCCTGCTCCCACATTCCGACTTCCGGACGATCTGCACGGTAGTCTTTGTAAAAATCAGAAAGCTCTGAGTTCAGTTCAAATCCTGCATTTTCCAGCCCCTGAAGTAAAGATACTGTCTCATATGCATCAGATAAAGAACCAGAACCTGTTCCACCATAACATGGATTTGTCGATGCCCATCCAAATACATTTAACTTTTTATTATTTTCCATCGGAAGCATATTGTCTTCATTCTTTAAAAGCACAATTCCTTCTTCTGCAATCTTCTCTACCAGTTTGGTTGCCTCATTTGATGTCTCTTCTGAAATTGTTCCGTTTCCGGTTGCAAGAGAGATCATGCTTGACATCGGTCCCCAGCAAATCATATTTACCACGATCACCAATGCTAACAGAATTGCAATTCCAGCCTGTGAACGTACCAGTTTTCTTTTTGTCTTTTTCAGTTTAAATGCCGCAATCAGAACAATCAGTGCAATTGCAAGCACAATACCAAATCCAATCAGATAAGGTTTACATGTATTCAATACATTTACCACATCTGCCATGTTAATCGCTAACATTTTTCTTCCTCCCGTATTCTCATATTCTCTATAGCGCCGGCCAGCTTTCTATGACCACACCTTATCACATTTCTTTCTCTTTTTGAGATTTTCTGCATAACTTGCACATTTTACAACACAACTGACAAAAAAGAGACAACGGATGCTTTTTCATCCATTGTCTCTGAGCTACTTTCTATTCTGCAGTATTCTTTTTCTTTTCATACTTTCTCATCACATAGATATAGTATGGGATCAGCGGGATCAGTGCCGAAATCCACGCTGCCGGATCTGCCAGACATACCCCTATAAAACTTGCTCGCCCTGCTACTGCAAATACAATCAATGCCCTTGCCACAAGTTCAAATACACCGCCCAGCATCGGAACAAGTCCATATCCCATTCCCTGCAAGGCATTGCGATAGATAAAAATACTTCCCAGAAACGGATATGCCCAAAATACTGCATGAAAATAAATTTCTGCTGCATCAAGTACTTGTGTCTCTGTTCCACTGACAAACAACAATGTCATTTCTCTTCCGAGAAAATACACCAAAACCATTGTGACCGCACTCCATACAAAAACCATGATCTGCGTATACTTCACCCCTTTATGGACTCGGTCCATCTTCCCTGCTCCCCGGTTCTGCCCTACATATGTAGCAATGGTTGCACCAAAAGCAGTAAAAACGGTTGCAATAATATTCTGCAATTTCCCTGCCGCAGAAAATCCTGCCATGTACACTGCACCATAAATATTAACTGCTCCCTGCACAATGATTGTTCCGATCGCAGTAATAGAAAACTGCAGCCCCATCGGAATTCCCAGCGCCAGAAGACGTCCCATGCTCTGAAAGGAAATCCGAAAATCTTCTTCCGAAAGCCGCAGGATCGGAAATTTTTTTACAATATAAATCAGACACAACAATGCAGAAACAGCCTGTGCGATCACGGTCGCATATCCGCAGCCTTCCACCCCCATTCCAAAATTCACGATAAATACAATATCCAGAACCACATTGATGATCGCGGAAATGATCAGAAAGTATAATGGTGATTTGGAATCGCCCAAAGCCCGCAGCACTGCCGCAAGTGCATTGTATGCCGCAGTTACGATCAACCCTCCATAAATGACCGCCATATATCCTTTGATATCTGCCATCAGATTTTCCGGAGAATTCATCAGTCTTAAAATCGGCTCATTGGCAAATTCAAATCCGATCGTCATCACCACAGCAAACGCAATCGTCAGGTAAATGGACATTGCCACATAATGGCGCATCCGTTTCATATCTTTTGCTCCAAACCACTGCGATACCAGAATTGCAAACCCACTGGTCAGTCCCTGCAGCCATCCTGTCACAAAAAACATCAATGAACCGGTACTTCCGATCGCTGCCAAAGCATTGACACCCAAAAACTGCCCTGCAATGATGGAATCCGCAATATTGTAAAACTGCTGGAACACATTTCCCAGACACATCGGAATCATAAACTGAATGATCAGCTTTGCCGGACTTCCGACAGTCATATCATTTGTCATCTCTTTTTTCATCTTGCTTCCCCTTTTCCTCTTTTCTCTCGTCCGAGTATCTGCATTCCAACGATCAGCAGCACCGGAAATCCGATCGCTGCCAAAAGTCCTGCCTTCAGATTATCTGAAAATGCTCCTGATACAACACCTACCACTCCCGGACCGAAAGAACACCCAAGATCTCCCGCAAGTGCCAGAAGTGCAAACAATGCAGTTTCTCCTTTCGGACAGGATGCTACAGCCATACTAAAGGTTCCCGGCCAGAATACGCCCACAGAAAATCCACAAATCCCACATCCTAGCAGCGCCAGCACCGGATTTGGAGACAATGCGGCAAGCAGATAACTCACAATGCACAAAATTCCACTTGAGAGCATCATTTTTCGCAATGAGATCCGCTCACTCATCTTCGCATAGAGCAGCCTTGAACTTCCCATCAACAGTGCAAAAAGACATGGTCCCGCCAGATCCCCGACTGCCTTTTCTACATGCAGCCCTGATTCTGCAAATGCTGACGCCCACTGGGACATTCCCTGTTCGGATGCTCCTGCACAAATCATCAGCAATACCAACACCCAAAAAATTTTCATTTTAAACAATTCTCGCACAGGAATTCCCTCAACGTCTTCCTCTTCTGCCTGAATTGGTACCATTCCAAAATATACTGCATTCAACGCCGTAAGGACTGCCCAGATCACAGCCAGTATCCTCCAGTTCTCAATCCCTGCAATGGCAAAAAATGCAGTTGAGATCAGAATCACGCCTACATGCCCCCAACAGTAAAAAGAATGCAGAAGACTCATCGCAGCAGCCTTTCGCTCTGTCGGACAAGATTCTACAATCGGGCTGATCAGCACTTCGATCAATCCGCCTCCAATTGCATAACAAAATACTGCCAGAAGCAGTCCTGCATACGCATCCGGAAAAACGGACGGAAACACTGCCAGTCCCACCAGGCCAACTGCTCCGAAAATATGTGCTGCCACCACACTATTGCGGTATCCGATCTTGTCCACATATTTTGCGGCCAGCAGATCCACGATCAACTGCACCCCAAAATTAAAGGATACCAAAAGTGCGATCTTATCCAGCGAAATCTCATATGTACTCTGAAATGTCAGAAACAGAAGCGGTGCAAAATTGTTCACGATTGCCTGGGTAATATAGCCAAGGTAACAGGCATTCAATGTATGATTATAGTTTTTTCTGATGTTCATGTCCCTCATCCCTCATTTTTTCATATCAAAAGAGAGTATACCATACATATTTCGTATCGTATACTCTCTTTTTTGTACATTTTTCTATATTTCTCTTCTATATTGCTCTTTTGAAGCTGATCGTTTTTACACTGCTGCACAGGCAGTTTCCAGGATATCTTCCAGTGCGTTTTTGCTGCTTGTATGGCAGCGGATAATCTCTGCATTGCAGCGGCCTGCTTCTTCCACTGCACACCGCACCATTTTGTGCGAAACAGTATTTGTAAATAAAACGACCAGATCCGGAGTTCCTATCTTTTTGGACAGATTTCCTGACATCTGTGTGAACACTTTTGCTTTACACTGATATTTCTGACATACTTTTTTATACTGACAGACCATTCGGTCATGTCCTCCGATAATAACAATACTCATACGCACCTCCTGAATTTTCCTGTATGTTCCCGTTTTGTTAGTTGTAACTAACTCCAGTTTTATTCTATAGGAACTATTTCAAAAAATCAAGAGGGTTATTATCGATTTTTTCTCAATAACTAGTTTTCATCCAGTAAGTTTTTCATATTGGTCAGGCTGATCGTCAGCGTAGACATATTATGAAGCAGTGCAGACGTCGTAGGCTGCAGGATTCCTGTGACTCCAAGCAGTATCAAAGTAGCATTGATCCCGACAATGCTTCTGTAATTTTTCTGGATACGCCGCATCAGCGCCTCGCTTAATCTTCTCAACATTACGATTTCCCACAAGTTTTCTGCCGAGATTGTGATATCCGCAATTTCCTGTGCGATCTGCGCACCGTCACGAATTGCAATTCCCACATTTGCTGCCGACAATGCCGGAGAATCGTTGATCCCGTCGCCAATCATAATCACCGTACGGCCGGATGCGCGCTCTTGTTCCACAAATTTTGCCTTATCCTCAGGCAGCACTTCTGAATAATATGCATCCACACCAACTCTTCTCGCCACAGAAGCAGCTGTTTTTTCACTGTCTCCTGTCATCATCACGACTTTCTCAAGCCCTGTTGCCTTCAAAGCACGCACTACATCTGCCGCTTCTTTGCGCAGCGGATCTTCAATACATACAACTGCAGCAAGCTCATGCTCAATGGCAAGATAGAGCAGAGAACATTCTTCCGGAAGTGTTTCAAACTGTCGGATCCACGGTTCTCTGACCGAGCATTTTTCATCTTCAAATACAAAATGATGACTTCCGATCACCACGCGTTTTCCTTCGATCATGGAGGAAATTCCATGTGCAACAATATAATTGACCTTGCTGTGCATCTCTTCATGCTCCAGCCCTCTTTTTCTGGCGGCTTCCACAACAGCCTTTGCCATGGAATGTGGAAAATGTTCCTCCAGACAGGCCGCCATTCTCAGCAGTTCATCCTCACTCTGCTCACAGAAAGAAACCACCTTTCGTACCGTCGGCCTCGCCTCTGTGAGTGTCCCCGTCTTATCAAACACGATCGTTGTGGCATTTGCAGCAGCTTCCATATATTTTCCGCCTTTTACGGTAATATTATGTGCGCCTGCCTCCCGGATCGCAGACAGTACCGAAATTGGAATCGCCAGCTTGAGTGCACACGAAAAATCTACCATAAGTACTGCCAGTGCCTTGGTCACATTTCTTGTCAGCAGCCAGGTCAGAATCGTTCCTGCCAGTGTATACGGAACCAGTTGATCTGCCAGATGTTCTGCATGACTTTCCAGATTTGATTTCAATTTTTCAGACTCTTCGATCATGGTCACGATTTTTTCAAAACGGGTTGCTTTGCTCACCGCTTTCACGCAGATGATCAGTTCTCCTTCTTCTACAACAGTTCCTGCATATACATAGCTTTCCGCTGTCTTTTTGACCGGAACTGCTTCTCCTGTCATAGACGCCTGATTGACCATTGCCTCACCGCGGGATACGACTCCATCAAATGGAATCACATTTCCCATGCGGACTACTACAAGATCTTCCGGTTCAATCTGTTTTGCAGGAACAAGAATCTCCTGTTCCTCTCTTAAAAGCCAGACTTTCCCCACATTCAGGGACATGTCGCGTGCCAGATCTCCGACAGATTTTTTATGTGTCCATTCCTCCAGTAATTCTCCGATACCGAGCAGGAACATGATCGAACTTGCGGTATTCATATCTCTGCGCAGGATGGAAACACCGATCGCAGTTGCATCCAGAGCCGCCACTTCCAGTCTGCCTTTTTTCAGACTCGCGATCCCCTGCTGCAGATATTTCAGAGAACGGACACCTGTCCAGACCGCCCGTACCGGTGCCGGTATCAGAAGCTTCCCACCAAAACGCATCACGACCTTCATGAGCAGTTTTTCCTGATATTCTGCGTTCATCTGCCTTCCGGAATGCTCGGTCAGCCCCTCCGGCACTGTCACCCGATCATACCCAAACTTCTGCAGTGCCTTGATGATTTCCCGCCGTTCCTTTTCATAATAGATCACCACATCCTGTGTTCTTTCATATACTTTTGCTTTTGTCACATTTTCCAGGTTTACGAGATAATACAGCAGAATATCCGCCTCTTCAAACGTCATTCTCGGCTGCACCATATGCACCCGTATTCTTCCCGGTATTTCATGCTTAATTATAAACTTCAATCAAATCCCTCTTTTTATCTTATGCCTCTTCTGCAAAATCTGTGTTGTCTGCCACTGTCTCTTCTGTTACTTCTTCTGCTTCCTGCTCAAGAGCTGCTTCTTTTGCTGCTCTCTCTTCATTGATCTGTTTTGCTTCCGCCAGAATATCTTCTGCATTTTCCTGTACAGTGGACGCTGTCTTCATAACGGAATCTTTTGCACGAAGCACTGCAGCTGTACAATTTGTATACACTTTTTTTGCATCTTTGCTTGACAACAGCTTCACTCCCGCTGTTCCAAATAAAACACCACCTGCAAAAATTCCTAATTTTTTCATTTTAAATACATCTAACATCTTTTCTTCCTCCTGTAAACTGATTCTCTTTTTCTATCTTACTTATGTTTGTAACCGGTATAAAATACCATTACTGCGCAGCATACTGTTGCCCACGCCCAAAATCGGTGTTGTTTCATCTGTTTCCCTTCTTTCTACAATCCATCGATCACTTGTACTTTCTGGTTACATTACGCTCATTCTAGAACCCTGATTTTCATCCGTCAATCAAAAATCCGATTATCGATAAATTTTATCAATTTTCCCGTTAAAAAAGTGTGGTACCACAGTGCATTTTTTCAAGATGTTACACTCTGCTGATACCACACTTTTCATTCTGCTTTTATTTACTCGGATTTCTTTGTCTGTTCCACTTCACTGTGACATCCGCTGCAGCTTCCGCCGCATCCGGAGCACCCTGCACATCCGCCTTTTTTCCGATCCCGGATCGTCGCACGGATTGAAAACGAAACAATTACAATTAAAATGATCAAAATAATACATGTTGCTGCATTCACGATTATCACCTTCTAAATTTCTTTTTTATATATTGTATCAGACTCGAGATTCCAATGCCAACTAAATAAAGAAGTATTACAAACAATACTGCGTATCCCATAGATACTACCGATTTTATTCCGCCCATTTTTTCTCCTTTAGGCTTCTGCCACAGAACGTTTTACACTCACTGCTTTTCCTTTATATGGATCTTTTCTGAATAACAGATATAAGACAACTGCCAGTAGCAGGATTGCAACTACTGTAGATGCTCCAAATGTAAGCGCACCTGTCGCAACACCACTGATCTGATATACCATAAATGTTACTACGTATGCAAATACGTTCTGGAACAGGATTGCAAACCAGAACCATTTTCTGTCATTGAGTTCCTTTGCCATGGTAGCGATTGCTGCCAGACACGGCGAATCCAAAAGGTTAAAGAGCAGGAAACTGAATCCGGCTGCCGCTGACGGGAACCATGTTGCGACACCATGTGCCACAACTGCCGGGTCTTCTGTATCTCCGGCTACATTTGCCAGAACTCCCATTGTCGTTACGATTGCTTCTTTTGCTGAGAATCCGGAAAGAGAAGCTGCCACCGGCTGCCATTTTCCAAATCCAAGCGGTGTAAAGATCACTGCGATCACACTTCCGATGGCCGCCAGAATACTGTCTGCAGAATCCTCTACAGCCCCAAAGCTTCCATCTGTAAATCCATATCCTCCAAGGAACCACATTACGATACAAGCAAGCAGCAGGATCGTTCCGGCTTTTCTGATAAATCCTTTGAGTCTTTCCCATGTATGGAGAAGTACTGTCTTCGCCTGTGGAAGGTGATATGCCGGAAGCTCCATTACAAACGGTGCCGCATCTCCGTGGAACGGTTTTGTCTTTTTCAGAATGATTGCGGAAACCAGCACTGCCGCAACACCGATCACGTACATGATAAATGTCAGAGATCCTGCCGGAAATCCTGTCGCCTCTGAACCGATCACACCTGCCATCAAAGCGATAACCGGAAGTTTTGCACCACAAGGTACAAATGTAGATGTCATGATCGTCAGTCGTCTGTCATTGTCATTCTCAATCGTCTTGGATGCCATAATTCCAGGAATTCCACATCCAGATGAAATCAAAAGTGGAATAAAACTCTTTCCTGAAAGTCCGAATTTACGAAAAATACGGTCCATGACAAAGGCAACTCTCACCATATATCCACAGTCTTCCAGAATAGAAAGCAATACAAACAAAATCGCCATCTGTGGAAGGAATCCAAGCACTGCACCCAGTCCGCCGATAATTCCGTTTACGATCAAATCTTCCAGAAATGCTGCTGTACCGATCGCCTGCAGTCCGGATGCCGCCGCATCCTGAATCGCTACTACCAGTACATCATTGGTCCAGTCCGTCACATAAGTTCCAATGGTCATGACCGCAATCGCATATACGACATACATTACACCAAGAAAGATCGGAAGTCCCAGTATCCTGTTTGTCACGATCTGGTCGATTTTATCTGAAGTCGAGAGTTTTTCTTTTGGCTTCTTTACACATTTTTCTACTACATGTGTGATTGCCTCGTAACGCTCATTTGTGATAATAGATTCTGTATCATCATCCAGCTTTTCTTCCAGTTTCGCAGCGATTTTTTCTACTTGATTCTGTACAGATGCAGTCAGTTTTAACTGCTCCAATACTTTCGCATCGCGTTCCAGCAGCTTGATCGCATACCATCTTTTCTGTTCTTTTAAAACCGATGAAGGCAACTGTTCTTCCATCTCGGAAACAGCCGCTTCGGTATCCTTTGAAAACTTTATTTCTCCTGAAACAATGTTTCCTTTTTTCGCTGCTGTGACAGCCTCTTTCACTACTTCGTGAATTCCGGTTCCCTTTAATGCTGAAGTCTTGACTACCTTACATCCCAATTCTTTTTCCAGTGCTTTTGTATCGATGCTGATTTTATTCTTTTCCAGCAGATCCGCCATATTCAGCGCAATTACAACCGGAATTCCAAGCTCTAAAAGCTGTGTTGTCAGATACAGATTTCGTTCAATGTTTGTGGCATCCACCAGATTGATGATCGCTTCCGGCTTTTCTTTTAATAAATAGTCACGGCTTACCACTTCCTCCAGTGTATATGGAGACAAAGAGTAAATTCCCGGAAGGTCTGTTACAATTACATCCTTATTCTCCTTACATTTTCCTTCTTTCTTTTCCACCGTAACTCCCGGCCAGTTTCCAACATACTGATTGGCACCTGTCAGAGCATTGAACATCGTCGTTTTTCCGCAGTTTGGATTTCCTGCCAAAGCAATTTTAATCGCCATCACTCTCTCCCTTTCCTTTCTTTACTCCATCTCAATACAGTCCGCATCGTCTTTTCGCAAAGACAATTCATATCCGCGGATCGTGATCTCGACCGGATCACCAAGCGGAGCCACCTTGCGTACATAAATCTGGCTGCCTTTTGTAATTCCCATATCCATGATACGGCGTTTTAAGGCACCCTCGCCATGAAGCCGTTTCACTTTTGCAGTCTCACCCACGGCAATATTTCGCAATGTCTTCATTTTCCCTCTTCCTCCTTTAGACCATGATCTTGTTTGCCATCTCTTTGCTGATCGCGACTCTGGAATCTTTGATGCTTACGATCAGATTTCCATTTAACTGAGAAATCACCCGCACTTCTCCTCCGGCTACAAACCCAAGAGTTTCCAGGTGACGTTTCACTTCACTATTTCCTCCGACTTTCTTAATATAATTGATTTCGTTTGCTGCTGCCATCGTCAAAGGCATCATAATCTCTCCTTTCCAATCAATACTAACTTTTATATTTCAAAACTATTATGTGTTAGGTATTTCTAACATTATTCAGTTTATTCTTATTCCTTTCATTTGTCAATCTCTTTTTTATGTTTTCTCTCAGATCATACCTTTCATGCACTGTTCCGGATTAAAAGAAATAGATACCACTTTCCGGTTATGAAGATATCCGCATGCCTGCAGCCCCTCTTCTACGATAGCTTTCCATTTCTGAGGAGAAATCCGGCACACGCTTTCATCATCCAACACAACAACGCAGGCATCTTCTTTCGGACAAGCCCCGGGACATTCTACTTTATACATGTTTCTTCTGCTGATCGCTCCGATTTCTTCCAGCATATTTATCATTCTGTATACCGTGGCAATCCCAATCTTCTCATCCATTCTGACAGCTTTATAATAAATTTCTTTACAGCTGGAGCACTCATTTTCTAAAATAATGTCAATGAGAGCCAATCTTTGCTTTGTAATCCTGCATCCCTGCTCTTTCAATCTCTGCAAAATTATCTCTCTTTGCATTTTCACAGCATTCACAGTCCGCTCCCCTTTCCTTTTGAATCTGTTACTGACTATTTTTTCTTTTTAGTTAGTATATTCTAACATTCGTAAGTTGTCAATAATATTATAGTATTTGCCGTCTCTTCTAAAATATGATATACTAAAGACAATTTAACGAGAAACGAGGTGCATACATTGAAGACAAACGAATCTGCAGAAAATTACCTGGAAACGATTCTGATCTTAAGTCAGAAACGTCCGGTTGTACGCTCTGTTGATATCGCTGAAGAACTGGGATTCAAAAAATCCAGCGTCAGTGTTGCCATGAAGAATCTTCGTGAGAAAGAACATATCACGGTTACGAAGGAAGGATTTATCTATCTTACCGAATCAGGAAAAGCCATTGCCGATATGATTTATGAGCGTCACAAGCTTCTGACTGCATGGCTGACACAGCTTGGGGTAGATGAAGCTATTGCCGCAGAAGATGCCTGCCGCATGGAACACATCATCAGCAAAGAAAGTTTTGAAGCGATCAAAAATCATATTGAATCACACAGCAGACCATAAAAAACATCTGTGAAGAACTTTATTTTTTGTTCTTCACAGATGTTTTTTAGTATACCGTCATTGCATATTTTCCTGTCTGATTATAAATTTCCTCTACCCGCTCAAGAGATTCCTCTGCTTTCCCCTTCAGGGGATCAAACAACGTCACGCTTTGCTTTTCCAAATCGTATCCGCCAAGCACTACACAGTGTTCATTCCAGTACCATCGATATGAATCCCCTCCATACTCTACACTCTGACTCGAAAAATAGGGAGCTTCCAGATCTGATGTCAGCCACAAAAGCACCGGATTTCCGGCTGCCACATACGGAAGCAGCTCCTCCAGACTCAGCTTGCTGACATCATACGCTGTATGCTGCTGATATCGCTGTTTCAAAAAGCAGTTTGCTGTATTTACAAGTCCTGGCGGATAGATGCCCACTCCTCCATACGTAGAGGGATCTCCCACATACCCGGATGCATAGTTGTCCCGATTGTAGATCAGATATTCTTCTGCAATCGTGGTTTTTTCGATTGGATATCCTTTCTGTTTCAAAACCATAGTCAGCGCAACACTTTCACACCCGGTCGGTAGTTCCGGCTTCTGCAGGATCACTTCCATTTCAATCTGTGCCTGATTGGGCAGCTCTCGTCTTTTTTCTTCGATCTTTTTTTCTGCGATTTCTGTCTGCGTCTGTTTCTGGATCACCAGCTGTCTGGCCGACGCCTCCTGCGCTTCTTCTTTTTCCTGCGCTTTTTTCTCACATCCGGTCATAAAAAGTGCTATCGCAAATAATACCAGAATCAATCCAGCCATATTCTTTTTCATAATCTGTCCTTTCTTTTTACAGATATTGTGTCCAGATTTCAAAAAAGAACTTATGCGACAGCACCTAAATCCTAATTTTCAGTTTTTCCCAGTCGTTTGTACATGGTCTTTTGTACCGCATTCAAAATGTTTTCATATCCGGTACAGCGGCACAGGTGTCCGGACAAAAGTTTCCGTAATTCTTCTCTTGTATATTCTTTGCCTGACTCTAAAATCTCCACTGCACTCATGATCACTCCCGGTGTGCAGAATCCGCATTGTACCGCAGTCTCATCAATAAACGCCTGCTGGATATCTGACAACTCTCCATTCGGTCCCAGAAGGCTCTCCAGTGTCCGGATATTTTTCCCGTCTGCCCATACTGCCAGATAAATACAGGAGTTAAAACACTCACCGTCAATGATCACATTACAGGCTCCGCATTCTCCGACTTCACAGCCTTTTTTTACACTGGTCAGCCGATAATTATTTCTCAGCATATCCGTCAGTGATGCGCGGACATCCACCATGGTCTCCCTGTATTCTCCGTTGATGGTACATTTTACCAGTTTATACTGCTTCTCACTCATGGATGACACCTCCTGCCCTGACAATCGCCTCTTTTAGAGCACGCTGACATAAAACTCTTGCGATATGCTCCCGAAATGCCTTGCTGGCTCTCCAACTGTCCCTTGGATGGATATCAAAAAGCACCTGCTCCGCGATTTCTTCCAGTGTCCGTGCAGATACTTCTTTTCCCCGTCCAGTTTCTTCTGCATGAACTGCACGCATCGGGATCGGCCCCGCCACACCATACGCAATCCGGACATCCTCAATCACTGTCTTATTTTCTGAAAGCTTTACATTGGCAGAACATCCAAGGGTTGCGATATCCATGGCGTTTCTCATGGCATATTTAATATAATGTCCCCGGTATCCCTGATATGATTGTTTTGGAATCAAAATTCCGGTCTGAAGCTCTCCCGGTCTTATATCCACTTTTCCGGCTTTGATATAAAACTCCCGGATCGGAAGTCTTCTGATACCTTCCGGGCCTGTCAGCTCTACGATTGCATCCCACGCAAACAGCGTAGACGCCGAATCTGCAGAAGTCACACCATTGCATGTGTTTCCTCCGATAGTCCCGATATTGCGGATCTGAGGACCTCCCACCATATCCACCGCTTCCCCAAGGACGGGAATATATTTCTGGATCAGTTCATTTTTTGTGATATGGGAAAAACTGGTGAGTGATCCGATTCTGAGCGTCTCATCTTCTTCCAGACTCACTCCTCTTAATTCATCCAGCCCATAAATACTGACAAGTTCCACTCCTGCCCGCTTTCCCTCACGGATCTGGACCAGCACATCACTTCCCCCTGCAATGATCTGTGCCTGCGGATGCTCTGTCAGAAGGCAGATGGCATCCTGTACATTTTCTGCTTCATGGAGCGCTTTGATATCATACATATTCGTTCACGACCTTTCCCCATTAAATCAATCCGTCTTCCCGGAATTTTACAAACAGCCTGTGCGGATTCATCGGAAGCTCATTGAGCCCTGATCCGGTTGCGTTTAAAATCGCATTGCGGATCGCCGGCGCAACCGAACATACCGGCGGTTCTCCGAGAGCTTTCGTTCCGTAAGCACTGGTGGGCTCATAATTTTCCACAAACTCCCCATGCAGATCGGGATGATCTTCAAATGTGGCCATCTTATAGTCCAGAAGATTATTGTTTAAAGATCTTCCCGTTTTCTCATCAAATTTCAGCTCTTCGGAAAGTCCGAATCCAATTCCCATACTCATGCCTCCATGCACCTGCGCTTCCGCCAGCGCCGGATTGATCAGCCTTCCGCAGTCATGTACATTGACGATATTCGTCAGCGTGGCCCGGCATCCCGGAATATCTACCTCTACCTCCGCAAAGGTACAGCCGAAAGAGTAGGCATTGTTTTTGATCTGATAGGTACTCTCTGCCGTGAGATGTCCGCAGTTAGTCAGGCTGTAGAGTTTTTCTGTTGCCAGCTCACCCAATGACATCAGAACACTGCCGTCTGTCGTACGCACAATGTTTCCATCTATAATATCCAGATTTTCTTTCATCTGCCGCGTCATCTCCACTGCCGTATCCAAAATATGACTTTTTAACAGCTCTGCTGTCTGCCGAATGGAAAATCCAGCCATATAGGTCTGCCTGGACGCATAGGCTCCAAGACCAAACGGTGTGATATCCGTATCCTGCATGGTCATCACATGAACCATATCAAACGGAATCCCCAGTGTCTCTGCCGCCATCTGCGCAAATGCAGTATCTGCGCCCTGTCCAATCTCCGTCTCCCCTACCTGCACCTGAATAGAACCGTCCTGATTCATGACCATACGACAGGAGGATGTCTCCAGAGAAATCGGCCAGACACCGGTATTGTACCAGAATGCCGCCATTCCGATCCCTTTGCGGATATCCCCGGTTTGTTGTGCATATTCTCTGCGTTTTCGCTCATAATCTACACTGACACTGCCTTTTTCCATGCATTCCCTGAAGGTATCATAATAATTGACATTTTTTGAAAATCCATCCGTATATCCTTTTGGCATCAGATATTTCCAGCGATATTCATACGGTGGAATCCCAAGTTTTACCGCAATGTCATCCGTATGGCTTTCCATCGCAAACATCGCCTGCGGGATTCCATACCCGCGCATAGCTCCTGATACCGGTTTGTTGGTAAATACCGTGTACACATCTCCCTCAAAGTTCTCACACGGATACAGCTGCGGGAAAGATCCAAGAGCCTTTGCTCCAATGCTGTGTCCATGAGATGCATACGCCCCCTGATCGGAAAAGCACTCCGCTTTTCTTGCAGCAATCTCACCATTTGGACGCACATAAGAGATCAGATGTGTCCGGATAGCATGGCGTACCCGGTTACATACAAACGTTTCTTCCCGTGACACATCCAGCTTTACAAGCCGTCCGCCGACTGTCTGTGACAGATATGCACACAATGGTTCATATAAAATGTCCTGCTTGTTTCCAAAACCGCCTCCTATGTATGGCTTGATCACCCGCACATTTCCCCATGGGATTCCAAGCGCCTGCCCGACAACCCGCCTGCAGATATGAGGAATCTGCGTAGAAGAGACGATCACGTACCTGCCCTGTTCCATATACGCATAACAGATAAAATTCTCGATATGACAATGCTGCACGGTCGGTGTCTGATACCAGCCCTCCACTTTGATCAGCCCCGGCTCTTCTTTTGCTTTTTCAAAATCCCCTTTGTGGATCGAAGTGTGTTTCAATACATTTCCCGGATAGTTTTCATGAAGCTGCGGAGCGTCCTCTTCCATTGCCTTTTGTACATCCAGCACAAACGGAAGGGGATCATACTCCACCTTGATCAGCCGCAGCGCCTGAGCTGCTGCCACTTCATTCTCCGCAACAACTGCTGCCACATCATCCCCGTAAAACCGCACATGCTCCGTTAAAAGCAGGCGGTCTTTGACATCCTGATGTGCAGGATCCGTAGACCACGGATGTCCCGCGGTCGGGAAATAATATTTCGGCACATCAAAGCAAGTCACGATCTTTACAACCCCGAAAAGTTTTTGCGCCTCACTGGTATCCACTGATCTTACGATTCCATGAGCGATATCTGCATGCAGCACCCGCGCAATATAAGCGCTTTTATCACACAGATCATCTGTATATTTTGCCCGCCCGGTCACTTTTTCCAAAGCATCCACTCTCTTTACACTCTTGCCGACTACATGTTCTCTTTCCTCCATGATACGTCACCTCCGCAATTTCTTTTGACATTCCCAATTTTTATTGCAGACAGATTTCTCTGCCCCGCACGTATTTCGCACGGACTTCTCTCTCATCTGCCAGATAAATCATTCTCTCCAGACGTTCTCTCACATCCAGATTTTGCGAATGCACAATCCTTGTGTCATTCAGGACAACTGCATCCAGTTCAAATCCCGGTTCAAAGCTTCCCACATTTCCAAAGAATTCACCGCCACCTTTTGTGGCAATGTAAAATACTTCCTCCAATGTCAGTGGTTTTAAACTGTCATCCTGCATCCTCCAGCGCAGCTTGGAGGCCTGGATTGCAAGTGCCATTGCTTTGAACAGATTTTCTGTGGAGCCCCCTGCCACATCACTTCCAATTCCCACATGCAGTCCTTCCTTCAGGAATGTCCGAACCGGCGCCACCCCCGATGACAAGTTCATATTGGATTCCGGACAATGAGCAATAAATACTCCGTTTTCTTTCATTCGCTGCCGCTCCTCTTTTCCGGAATACACACAATGCGCCATCACGGTTTTGCAGTCTGCCCCAAACAATCCAAATCTGTCATAAGCATCCCCGTAAAACTCCGACCACGGGCAAAGCTCCTTCACCCAGGCAATCTCTCCTGGATTTTCTGATAAGTGTGACTGTACCGGAATCTGGTAATACATCTGAATTTTCTTTAAATTCTCCATCAGTTCATCACTGCAGCTCGGTGTAAATCTTGGCGTCAGGATCGGCATGGTATTCTGATATTTTTTATGCAATACATCCTTGATCCATTCCACTGTCTGAATCCCTGATTCTTCTGCCGATTCCTCTCTGAGATAATCCGGACAGTTGCGATCCATATTCACTTTTCCCACATACGTCACCAGTCCGCTTTGTTCCAGCTGATCCATTAAAAGCAGTGTGGCATCTCTGTGGATCGTTCCAAAAATACATGCTCTTGTCGTTGCACTTCTCTTTAGATTGTCAGTAAAGATACGATATGCACGCCGGGCATACTCCAGATCCTGATATTTTGCCTCCTCCGGAAACGTATTCGTCTCCAGCCATTCCAAAAGCTCCATATCCATTCCCATTGCCCGGAATGTATACTGCGGAGCATGCACATGCAGATCTGTCAGTCCTGGAATAATCAGACACTCCCCATAATCAGATACCGATACCTGTGCATATTCTGGCGGCACTTTCTCAAAAACCCCCTTGACCAGACCGCTTTCGCTGATCAGATAGTGCCCTTTTAAGATCCTTAGTTCATCTTTATTTTTGCTGTATACAATATTCCCTTTTAATATAAAAACAGGTTCATTCATTGACTGACCTCCTACTCTTTCCGCCCGACTACAGACCGGGACTTTCCCATCCCACTCTGCTTATAGTCAGCTGTTTGCGGCAGCTGGTAGATACGTCCAACCAATTATGAACCTATATAAGCACCATTTTATGCAATTCGCACAATTATTGCTTTCACTATGTTAAATTTATATTAACATTCCCTATTTTGAATGTCAACAGCTCTTCCATGAAAAATGAATCCGGTATACGAAGTTACTGTGAACAGTAACGGATACTAAACTCGTTCCAGCATTACTTCAATCCGTCCGCCGCAGACCATCCCTTCCTCTTCTGCAGCTTCCCTTGCCATATCCACCATACAAATCTGAAACCGCACTTTTTCTTCCCGCATCATCAGCAGTGCTTTTGTGATCACATCACTTTCCGCGCATCCGCCTCCGATCGTGTCGATCAGTGTTCCATCCTCCAGGATCAGCATTTTTGTTCCCACGCCTCTCGGTGCAGATCCTTTTCTGGAAATGATCGTTGCAAGTACTTTTTTCTGCTTTTTACCGTCCTCATCACACAGCGCCTCCAACAATTCTTTAGAATATCCGCATCCTTCTGCTTTTTCATGTTTCACCTGAATGATTTCTGCCATAACAGACACCGCAATTTCTTCCGGTGTCTCAGCGCCGATCTTCAGGCCAATCGGTGTGTACACCCCATCCAGCTTCTCACGTTCGTGGCCCTGCTCAAAAAGCTCTTCTTTGACGATCGCCACTCTGCGGCGACTGCCCATCATTCCAATATAAGCATTTGGCTTCTCTACGATTGCTCCCAGACACACTTCATCATACCGGTGTCCTCTTGTCACAATAATAAAATATGTATCGTCTCCTCCTGATATGCGTTCAAGTCCATACTCAAAAGAATCGCAGATCACCACATCCGCACCTGCCACTCTTGCATTGTCCGCAAATTTGGGACGATCCTCAAGAACCGTCACCTGAAATCCCAGCATTTTCCCCATCCGGATCATAGGTATGGACACATGACCGCCTCCGCAGATCACCAGCCTGGGCTGAGAACCTGCACGCTCACAAAACACTGCATGTCCCTCATATTGCTCCACCGGCTCTGTCACAAGTAATTTCTTTCCTGCCGATTCTCCCTCTAATACTGTCATAACAACACAGGAACCACTCTGCATTTTTTCTGCGAGAGAATTATAAAATTCACTCATCCTTTCACGCTCCTTTTTCATTACCCTTTCCCGAACCCGCAATTTGGAAACGTACACACCTCGCAGGACAGACACAGTCCTCCTTCTCCGAGTCTGTAAAAATCCTGATCCTGCAGCCGTTCACCGGCCACAAGTCTTGGCAGTACCAGATCAAAGATCGTGCGCCTTGCATACATCACGCAGCCCGGCAGGCCCATGATCGGAATCTCACCTTTATAGGCCAGCATAAACATCGCACCTGGCAAAACCGGGGCGCCATATGTGATCACTTCATCGGAAGCATTGCGGATTGCCAGCGGTGTCTTATCATCCGGATCGACACTCATTCCTCCGGTACACACAACCATCTGCGCACCTTTTTTGATCCAGTCATTGACTGCCTCTGTCACCATATCCGGTTCATCATTGCAGATTGTATTTCCAAGCACTTCTACTCCATATTCTTCCAGCTTCTGCCGGACCACCGGAGTAAATTTATCCTGAATCCTTCCGTGATATACTTCACTTCCGGTTGTCACGATCGCTGCTTTTTTCTTCTGAAACGGAAGGAGCGCAAAAACAGGAGTCTCTCCTGCTATCTCCTTTACCTGTTTCATTTTTTCTTCTTCGATCACCAGAGGGATCACACGCATTCCTGCAATCTTATCTCCCTTTTTCACCGGAAAATTTCCGTGTCGGGAAGAAATACACATCTGTCCCATGGCATTGATCCTGCACAGTTTCTCCTTGTCCACTTTCAGAACCCCGTCACACTGTGCCGTCAGCTCGATTTTTCCTTCTTTTGGCTTTGACGCATCCATCTGTGCATTCTGGCACACGCTGCGCAGGATCTCTGCCGCCTCATCTTCATGAAGCATCCCTTCTTGTTTTTCCCACACATACAGATGCTCTTTTCCAACGGAAAGGAGAACCGGAATATCCTCCCTTGTCACTACATGTCCTTTTCTAAAAACCGCATCTTTTACTACCCCCGGGATGATCTGCGTAATATCATGGCAAAGCACACAGCCCACTGCATCCTCGGTCTTGATCAGTTTCATACTTCTAAACACCTCTCTTTTCAATGCTTATAGGGAAATCTTCTCCAGATCACGCATCCACACTTGGGCACACGCATCGCTTGGCATTCTCCAGTCTCCTCTTGGTGAGAGTGCCACTGTCCCGATCTTCGGTCCGTCCGGCAGACAGGAGCGCTTAAACTGTTGGTTGAAAAATCGTCTGCAGAATGTTGTCAGCCATTTTAAAATTGTTTCTTTCTCATATACCCCTTCAAATGTCTGCACTGCAAGCCGATAGATCTTACCCGGCTCATATCCGAACCGCAGCATGAAATACAGATAAAAATCATGCAGCTCATATGGTCCCACCAGATCCTCAGTCTTTTGTGCGATATCCCCGTCTTTTGGAGGAAGCAGTTCAGGGCTGACCGGCGTATCCAGTACATCATAAAGGACTTCCTGCAATTTTGGATCCTCAGTCACGTCTGCCGCATATTTGACAAGATGACGCACCAGCGTCTTCGGTACAGAAGCATTCACTCCGTACATCGACATATGATCTCCATTGTAGGTTGCCCATCCAAGCGCCAGTTCTGACATATCTCCGGTTCCGATTACCATTCCGTTTGTCGCATTTGCAATATCCATCAATACCTGCGTACGCTCTCTCGCCTGCGCATTCTCATACGTTACACTGTGGTCTTTCGGATCATGTCCGATATCCTGAAAATGAAGACTTACGGAATCTGCAATTTTCACTTCCCGCAGTGTTGCTCCGAGCTGTTCTGCCATTTTGCAGGCATTCCGATACGTTCTGTCCGTGGTTCCAAAGCAAGGCATGGTGATCGCAAGAATCTCTTTTTTATCTTTTCCGATCATGTCAAACGCTTTTGCTGTCACGATCAGTGCCAATGTGGAATCCAGTCCGCCCGAAATACCAACTACCGCCGTGTTTGCATGGGTATGGAGCAGACGTTTTTTGAGCCCCATTGCCTGGATCGTCAAGATTTCTTCGCATCGCAGAGCACGTTCTTTTTCATCCTGCGGCACGAACGGCTTTTTCGGAAACTCTCTTGTGAGTTTTGTCTCGCACACATCCAGAGGAAATGAGATTCTTGGCAGCACTTTTTCTTTTTCCATCGTAAATGTCGTGTTTTTCCGACGCTCCCCGACAATCCTTTTGATATCCAGTTCTGTATAAATGATCTGATTTTCAAATCGCTTTGACTCTGCCAGGATACTGCCGTTTTCTGCGATCAGATTGTGTCCTCCAAACACAAGATCCGTCGTGGATTCCCCTTCGCCTGCATTTGCATAAATATATCCCGCGATCAGTCTCGCTGACTGTCCTTTGATAAGCTCCCGTCTGTAGCTGTCTTTCCCGATCGTCTCATCACTTGCCGAACAGTTGACGATCACGGTTGCACCTTCCATTGCCGCACGGATGCTCGGCGGAATCGGCGACCACACATCCTCACAGATTTCCGACGATACGATCAGCTCTTCCATAGAGGATGCCTGAAACAAAAGCCCCGGACCAAACGGCACTTTTTTGCCGTTAAACAGGATTTCTCCCGGCACATCCGGCCCTGCCGTAAACTGACGCATCTCATAGAACTCACCATAGTTCGGAAGAAATGTCTTTGTCGTCAGTCCCAGGATTTCTCCCCTGCAAAGAGCTGCTGCCACATTGTAGAGCTTTGCATCCACCACAAGCGGCACGCCCACAAACACAAGCATGTCCTTCTCTCTTGTAAACTCTGTGATTTCAAGCAGTGCCTGTTTTGCTGCCTGCAAAAGCACATCCTGTGTAAACAGATCCCCGCATGTGTATCCTGTGACACACAATTCCGGAAATACCACGATCTTCGCCTGATGTCTTTGTGCTTCTTCGATGGCACTGCATATCTGTTTTGTATTAAACGGCACATCCGCCACCCGAATATCCGGTGTGGCAGCTGCCACTTTGATAAATCCCTGTTTCATTCTACTGCCTCTCTTTCCCTATTTGGACACATCACTTCTATCTGCTTTTTTTCAAAAGTTCTTTCAGCTCGTCTACAGAAAATGTATAGGCGGTATTGCAGAAATGACATTTTACTTCGATATCCTTTCCATCGTCGATCATCTCCTGAATCTCTTTTTTCCCAACACTGATGATTGCTTTTTCAATCCGTTCTTTGGAACAGTTGCAGTCAAATTTTGCAGGAAGTGTATCTGTAATCTCTACATCCAACCCTTCCAGAACATGATTCAGCATCTCCTCCGGTGTATGACCGTTGTCAAGCATCGCTGTCACGGACTGAATATTCTGAATGTTTTCTTCCAGTTTACTCAGTACATCCTCTTCAATAAACGGCATCACCTGCACAATAAACCCGCCTGCACAGCGTACTGTATTATCTTTTTCCATCAATACTCCCAGGCCAACAGAGGATGGCACCTGCTCAGAGGTTGCAAAATAATAGGTCAGATCTTCTGCAATCTCTCCCGTCTGCAAAATCGTCTGTCCGGAATATGGTTCTTTGAGGCCCATATCCTTGATCACATTTAAAAATCCTGGTCCAAGCGCACCGCCCACATCCAGTTTTCCATTTTTCGGCGGGAGCATCACATCCGGGTTGTGTACATATCCCTTCACTTCCCCCTTACTGTCTGCTGTCACTGTCATCCCTCCGATCGGACCTCCGCACTGCACCTGCAGCGTCAAAACATCCGTCGGATTCTTCATCATACTTCCCATCATCGCACCTGCTGTAAGAAGTCGTCCAAGTGCTGCTGTCGCAACCGGACTTGTATTATGCCTTGTTCTTGCCTCTTCCACAAGCTCTGTTGTTGATGCCGCAAACGCACGGATCTGCGCATTCGCTGCTGTTGCTCTTACAATATAATCTTTCATCTTATCTCTCCTGTTTTTTCTATTATAATGATTCTATTCTGCTTTTTTCACAGATACCTTTCCCTGCTCTCTGGCGATCACGTAGATTCGTTCACTGTTCTTAGAAGGCGGTTCTTTTGTAAACGCTTCATATGCAGTCACAAACTGCAGTCCGGATTCTTCCACGATCCTTGTGATCTCTTCTAACGTATATGCTCTCTGGAAATGTGTCTCCCGGAATCTGCGATAGAGATCACCCTCTGTCTCACTTTCCGCATCTTCTCTGATGAACAGATTCAGTTCGTATTCATTGATCCGCTCTTCCTCATAATAATAATTGTCCCAGATAAAGCTGCAGTCCTCTCTGGCCTCTGCAATGGTCTGATCACCCAGAACCTCCCGGTACTTATATTCTGTATTAAAATCAAAAATAAAAATTCCGCCCGGATCCAGATAATTATTCACCCAGCGAAATACCTGCTTCAATTCTTCCGGCTCTGTAATGTAATTCAGAGAATCACAGATACTAAATACCGCACCCACAGTACCATACAGTTCAAACTCCCGCATATCCTGAAGAAGATATAAAATCTCATGTCCTGACTTGATCTGCTTTTCTCTGGCAATCTCCAGCATTTCCTCGGAATTGTCCACTCCGATCATATCGTAGCCATCTGCTGCGAGAAGCTCCGTCATGGTTCCTGTTCCGCATCCCAGATCAAGCACCAGCCCGTCCTGCACGCCATACTCTTTTAACAATTCCTTCAGATAGCTTTTCCATTCTTCATATGGAATATTATCCATAAAGGTATCATACACTGCCGCAAAACTTGTATATGCATCCATCTTCCTGCTCCTTTTTCAATTCCTGCTCTTCATTTTAGCATAACAAGGTGCAACTGTAAATCAATAACCCTCTTTCCTTGCCGTTTGCCCTGCTGCTGTTTTCAATTTGTTCATATTTTACTTACACAAATTTTCTTGACACTTTTACTTTTTTTGAGATAGAATAAGGACGGAAATTTGCTGCATATGCTGTCATTGTCACGACAATGAGGCTTTTTCTTTTGCAGATATTTTTAATACATACAAAAAGGTGGTGAGGTTATGGACGCTGAAGCCAGTCATCCTTCGGGATTTTTCAGAAAATTAAATAGAAAAAGGAGAGTGTTGAACGATGAACAAAGAAATTTTTGTAAAACTCCTTGCACAGCGCCAGTTCAAGGCTGTCAGAAGCATTCTGGATGTGATGAACGAAGTAGATATAGCCTCACTTCTTTCCGATCTGGACGATAAAGAACTTGCACTTGCATTTCGTCTCATTCCAAAAGATAAAGCTGCGGAAGTATTTGCCAATATGAATCATTCCATGCAGACGTATCTGGTAGAGATGTTTTCCGAAAAGGAGTTAAAAGAGCTGCTCGATGACCTTTATATGGACGATACGGTGGATCTTCTGGAAGAACTTCCTGCCAATCTTGTTAATCGGATTTTAAATACCGTAGATCAGGCCGACCGGACTTTGATCAATCAACTTCTCAATTATCCGGATGACAGTGCGGGGACTCTTATGACAACGGAGTATGTCGATATCCGGGAGACAATGACGGTTGCCCAAGCTATGGCACATATCAAAGAGACCGGGATTCACAAGGAAACGATCTACACTTGTTATGTAACAGATCAGCGCAGGTTGCTTGGCATCGTCAGTGCCAAAGATCTGATGACAACTGCCGACGATGTTTTGATCCGGGATCTAATGCAGACAGAGATAATTTCTGTCTCAACACATACAGACAAAGAAGAAGTGGCACAGTTGTTTACAAAATACAATTTTCTCGCCCTCCCCGTTCTGGATCAGGACGAACGGCTGGTCGGAATCGTCACATTCGATGATGCCATGGATGTTATGGTAGATGAGGCAACCGAGGATATTACCAAAATGGCTGCCATGAGTCCAAGTGAAAAAAGCTATTTTGAAACATCTGTATTGGCACATGCAAAGCATAGAATTGCTTGGCTTTTGATCCTCATGTTCTCTGCTACCATCACAGGAACCATCATTACCAGATATGAGAACGCTTTCGCTGCGATTCCACTTCTTGTATCCTTCATCCCCATGCTGATGGATACCGGCGGAAACTGTGGTTCTCAAAGTTCCACCTTGATCATCCGCGGAATTGCATTGGGAGAAATTCAATTTTCCGACCTGTTTCGGGTCATGTTTAAAGAATTTCGTGTTTCTCTGATCGTCGGAGTTGCACTTGCACTTGCGAACGGAATCCGCATTCTGATCATGTACAAAAATGCCGGACTTGCTCTGGTCATTGGATTATCTCTGGTTGCTACGATTGTAATTTCAAAACTGATCGGATGTGTTTTACCATTGATTGCTAAAAAACTGCATATGGATCCTGCAATCATGGCATCCCCATTGATCACAACTCTGGTAGACACCTGTTCCATTTTAATCTACTTCAATATTGCAACGCAGGTATTTCAACTATAAACCCAAAGGAGGAATCGTCCCAAACGCACGATCCCTCCTTTGTTTTTTTCTCTATGCCTCTACAGGCTCACCCATACTGATCGTCTTCATCAACTGATACTCGTTCTCTGAAGATTCTTTTAAAATCACAAAGTCTGCATCTTTTCCAACTGCAATAGCTCCTTTTTGAGTGAGTCCAAATTCCTCCGCCTGATTTCCGGAACTCATCTGCACTGCCTCTTGTAAGGAAGCTCCTGTAAACTTCATGATATTTCGAAATGCATCTATATAAGTAAGAACACTTCCTGCGATCGTACCATCTTCCAGTCTCGCTGTGCCATCTTTCACATAGACCGTCTGACCGCCCAACTCACTTTTTCCTTCCGGCATACCTTTTGCCCGCATAGAATCTGTCACAAGTTCAATTCCATTGCTGCCCTTTACTTTATATGCCATATATACCATCTTTGGTTTGATATGGATGCCGTCACAGATCATCTCTGCTTTCACGCCTTCTGTCAAAAGTCCATAACCTGTCACACCCGGTTCTCTATGATTAAGACCTCTCTGGGCATTGTAAAGATGGGTTACATGACATGCTCTGCAGCAGCACAACTGATCGTAAGTTGCATTGGAATGTCCTGCACTTGGTACGATCCCATTTGAAAGACACCAGTCTTCAAATTCTGTATCCGCTTCTTCCGGAGCATAAGTCACAATTTTAATCCGATTTCCACTCAGTTCATTCCAGTGTTTTAAAACTGCTGCATCCGGTTTCTGAATATAAGATGCATCCTGTGCGCCTTTATAATTCACAGAAATGAAAGGACCTTCCAGATGAATCCCCTGAATGATCGGATTCTTCTCTGCCGCCTCTTTGATATTCTTCATAGCGCTCTCAATGTTCTCCGAAGTCTGTGTCATCGTCGTGCAGAAATATGACGTGATTCCTTCTTTTGCAGCCATCTGTCTGACCATCCAGTCAATCTCGTCTGCCGATGCATCCATGCTGTCCAGACCATAACCTCCATGGCTGTGTACATCAATGAATCCCGGAATCAGATACATTCCTTCCACTTCTACAATCTCATCCTCTTCTCTTGATACAAAATTCTGCATGGAGCCTACCTCGGCGATCGTCTTTTCATATCTTACAAATCCATCCTCAATAACTCCATTCCCCGTATAGATTGTCTTATTTTTTATTACTTTCATCACATTTTTTGCACAGCCGCCCCAGACTGGTCCTGTGCACTCCTTTCTGGTCTTTCTGATGTTTATCATAATACCAGACAGATATTCTGTCAAAGTAATCTTGCAAAATTTATCATTTTATCATCCGATATTCCATCATCTCATATGCAATATGGCAGCCCTCCTGAATCTCCGGAGGGAGCAGCGCCATTGCCACACACTTTTCTTCTGCATTTTCATCTTCCAGTTTTTGCAGATACGCATACTCTCCGTCGATTCTGATCACTCTGTAATCAATTCTCTCAAACATGTAAATTCTCCTTCCCTTTTTGTTATTGTTCACAGTGACTTTTTTCAAGCATATACAGTCCTGCGGGAACCGCAAAACTGATTCCTGCCAGACAACACAGACCGACAACCAGCCAGATCAACGGATATTGAAATACAAAATACGAAAGTTTTATTTCCATATACGTCTTGATCCATTGTAACATGACACTTCCAATTGTCACAAGCAGAACTGTCACCGCACAAAAATAGTATCCGCCTTCCATCATGAAAAGCATACGCTTCTGCCGTTTCGTCATCCCCACTCTTTCCATGATCTCCAGTTCCTTTTTTCTGGAAAAGATTCCTGTGACCACGATATTTAAGTAATTTGTCATTCCTGCCATCAACAGCACAATACTGATACTTCCAAAAATAATCCGATTCCCCTGGATATCATCTTTCGCATTTTCCAGTAATTCCGACTTGCTGATACAGAAGATTCCCGCTTCTCCACTCTGATCCTCTACTCCTGTTGCGGACACGTTTCTCCGTCTTTTGTTTTCTTCCTCCAAAATATTTTGAATTTCTTTCCGGACCACTGCTTCTTTTTTGTTTTCTACATTCAGTTCCATATAAAGCGTCTTTTTCTCTGTCGGAATCTTTGCAAAGCCTTTCTCACTGATCAGAAAATAAATAATTCCTTCGCTTCCATGCCACGTCTGACGGATATCTGGGAATCCTTCTGCCCGGTTGTCCAGATATCCGCTCAGACAAAATGTTGCTGACTGTTTTCTCTGCATATTTTCTGCTTCTATCTGCTCATCCCGCTCTTTCGGACTCAGCTGGTTCCACTGCCTCCAGTCCCGCTCTGACAACATCGTCGAAAAATACAGTGGTTCTCCCACACTTTCTCTGGCTTCTTCTTCCTGTTTCGGGTTCAGCTGATGGTCATGAAGAATTACAACTCCGTCGCCTTCTTTCAAACTCTCAATATCCACCGGAAGATTTTTCTCTTTCACATAACGTGCAAGCTTTTCCATTTCTTCATCCGTAAGAATCTGAACCGTATCTTCTGTAAATCCCTCCAGCATAGAGTCTTCCTTTTCCTTCGATAACTGCCCGTTTTCCTCCAGCGGACGGATTCCTTTTCCGGAAATTGTAGTCATCAGATAGGCTCCCTCCATAACATAAGAATCCTCTCGATTCACACCATCCAGCTCCAGCAGTCTATCCCGCACTTCTGAAGAAACCGGTGAAAACTCCTCATATTCATTTCCATACAACAGCTCAAAATTATCTCCTTCTGTCTCCATCGGATCATATCCTGCATCCCGGGACTGGTATTCCTTCCCATATCCCTGCTCCATTCCCCAGTCACTGAACATGCCGGCAATCAGAAAATCCGGTCGTTTTTCTATCACATGGGTATAGTCGCCTCCTTCTGTAATGACCACAGATGCGAGCAGCATTTCCACGCCGAGAAACAGCGAGATCACCGTAAGCAGAAATCTCCCTTTGTATCTTCTTACCTTCTGCCATGCCATATAGCCGATTTCTCCTGTTTTTGTCCGCTTCTTCAAATTCACCTTTCTTTTTGAAGGTTGACGGATTCCGTAAATGGCTGTGCTGCTCTCCACGCAAGATGTGCTGACTACATGGCGGATCACAAGCCACGCCGTTCCAAGCGTAAGAATCATCGCAAAACCAACCGCGGCCAACAAAATTGCAGGAGAAAATACCTGGAACTCTCCGGAGCCGCCATATCCGTTTAAATACCTGCTTCCCAGAATTTCCGGAATCAGAAGGTACAAGATCATCCCCGCAAAAAGACTGCCCAGCAAAACTCCCGGCAGCAGGATCGCCAGAATCTGCCGAAAATAAATCCTTTTTATCTGCCGTTTTGTCGTTCCGATCGTATACAAAAGTCCCATCTGTTGGATGTCTCTGTTCATAGAGATTTTCATCACATTATAGATCAGTAAAAACATCCCGAAAAGAATAACCAACGCGCCACATGCAGCCAGCTCATAGCCTCCTGTCAGACGATTGATCGCTTCGTAAGCAAATGTATTATCTGCCGTAATCTTCAGTTCCTTGCTTCCCAGATCCCGATACAGCCGTTCTTCTGTTTTCTGCCATTCCATCCCATCCGTCTGTGCGAGCAAAATATCTGACGTTTCCTGTAGATCATATCCCCACTCTTTTCCTTTTTCTTCTGATACATATCCAACCGAGGCCTGTGAATCTGTATAATCCATATACCATCCACTTAAGAGAAATGTCTCCTGTGCTGTCTGAAACAATCCGATCTGTACTGTCAATGAGAGCTTCATTCCCTGCTTCGGCGTTTCAATCCCCAGCTGCTGCAGGCTTTTTGCAGAAAGCATGAGTTCCTGCTTTTTCTCAGGATAATGTCCATGAATCTCCGTGTATGCGGGACTTACCAGTTTATTCCACGCAGATGTATCCAACACCTCCAGATTACATACATGTTTTTCGGAAACTGTCGCCTCTCCCACAGATATACTGCGGCCACTTTCTTTCACATAGGAAAGATCTTCGATTTTCTGATATATCCCATTGTCTGCATGTTCAATCCGGACCGAAGCAGTTGTTCCTTCCGCCCTTACAGCCTTTATATACTCTGCTTTTGTCTTTCCAGAGGCAATTCCAAATACCATCGTCAGGGTCACAATACAAAGCGTAACTGCACTCATAAGAATTCTGTTTCTTCCCCGGTTCCATTTTCCAAATTCACGTGCCAGCATCCCAAGCACCTGCTGATTCTGATTCGGGATAAATGTCTTTGTCTCCATCCTTTATCCCTCCATCTGATACTTTCCGTCCTCAATACGGATGATCCGATCTGCCATCTGAGCCACTTCTTCCTGATGCGTCACCACAAGTACTGTCTGATGAAATCGCTCTGCACAGGATTTCAGCAGTCCGATCACTTCACTGCTGTTTGCCGAATCCAGATTTCCCGTAGGCTCATCTGCCAGTACAACTGCAGGTTTTGTCATTAATGCCCTGGCGATCGCCACTCTCTGCTGCTGTCCTCCGGAAAGCGTTCCGGGCAGCCGCTCCAGTTGATTCTGAATTCCCAACAGCATCACGATTTCCTCAAAGAGTTCCTGATCGATCCCTGTTCCATCCAGCCGCAGTGGAAGTACAATATTTTCATACACACTGAGCACGGGAACCAGGTTGTACTGCTGAAATACAAATCCGATATTTCGTCTGCGGAATATGGTTCGCTCTTCTGCTTCCATATCTTTCAAGCTTTTTCCGCGGATCCAGACACCGCCTTCTGTCGGAACATCCAGACCCCCAAGCAAATTTAAAAGCGTTGTTTTCCCACTTCCTGAGGTTCCCACAATTGCAAGAAATTCGCCATCTTCCACCGAAAATGTCACTCCATCCAGCGCATGAACTTCATAGGCATCCGTAACATAATATTTCTTCAGACCGATTGCTTTTACCATTTCCATAATTTTCTCCCTCCCTTTTCGCTGTTAGTATACATACAAAATCTAACAAACTTCTAACAATCCGGAAGAAAGATTTATTTCCATCAATACTCCTTTCTCTCTTCTTCGGATCATAAGAAAGCCCTGATGCCTGCTGATAATTTCTCTTGCAAGATACAGACCAATCCCAAATCCCTCCTGTGTCGTTACACGTTTTCCCCGATAAAATCGATGAAAAACTTCATTTTCCTCTCCCGGTTCAATCCCAATGCCATAGTCCCGTACCTGAATCTTTACAAACCTTTCTTTCTGCCAGACATTCACCTGGATCCTTCCTTTGTATTCGCTGTATTTCACCGCATTGTCCAGTATATTATAAAATGCCTCTCCAAACCAGTTCGGATCATGCAGACAAGTCACCCGTTCAGGCAATATGATCTGAAACTGAATTTCTTTTTCCTCCCCCTTTCTTTGTATCTGTCCAAATACATTTCTTATGGTTTTTAAAAGATCCGTCTCTTCTTTTTTTATCTGAAGTATATGCTGCTCCAGCCGTGCCATTCTGATAAAATTCTCTGCAAGAAAGCTTAATTTTTCCTGACTGTTCTTCAATGCGCCAACAGATTGAAAAAACAACGCCTCTGACATCTGTTCCTTCCCATCCTCCAGAAAGCCAATATATGTTTCCATATTCATCAGCGGTGTGCGTATCTGATGCGCAATCTGTGAGATCAGTTTTTGTATTTCATCCCTGCTTCTCTCAGCTTCCTCACTCCTACCCTGGAGCATTTCCTGCACACGCACCAGCTGATGCTCCAATTTAGAGTACAGCGTTTCTTCTCCTGTTGAAAATGCCTGCACCTTTCTTTCATTTAAAATATCTTCTGTAATTTCTGCGATCCTATTGAATTCCTGTATTCTCTGTCTTCTGCTCAGAATATACATCACCGTCATCCCACATAAAAATCCGAAAACCAGAAGCGCCACAGTTTCCCATCTCATCGTTCTTTCTCTCCAATCAGATACCCCAGTCCGAATACATTCTGAATATATCCCTGCCGTTCTCCATCCGGTTCTATTTTCTTGCGCAGCCGATTGATCATGACACTAACTGTATTGTCCACTACAAATTGTCCGTCCACACCCCAGATTGTCTCCAGAATATTTTCTTTTGTCAGCACCTGCCCCTGATTCTGCATGAGATATTCCAGAAGCTGATACTCTTTGGCCGTCAGAGAAATTTCTGTTTTCCCCATAAAAACCTGTTTTCTATCCGGATACAGCGTCAATTTCCCTACCATATACCTTTCTTCAGGATTTCTTTTTAATACCACTTCCAGCCGCTTCATCAATACCTTCATGGAAAATGGCTTGACCACGTAATCCTGCGCACCAGCATCAAATGCCAGCAGCATCTCTTTTTCTTCATCCCTTGCTGTCAAAAAAATTGCCGGAATTTTTTTCTCTATTTGTAATTCCTGATACAACTCGATTCCATTTCCATCCGGCAGACCAATGTCAATGAGAAACGCATCTACCTTTTCCCGGAATAAGTCAATCGCTTCTTTTCTTGTATGTGCAGATATGGTGTAATATCCTGCATTTTGCAGCGCAATTTCCAATGCCTGATTCAACAGACTATCATCTTCTATAATTCCAATTGTCATTGTGATCTCCCCTGTTTTTTGATGCTGTTATTGTATCATAAAAGATAAAAAAACGGCCACTCATGTTTTAACATCAGTGACCATTCTCCACATTATCCCGCATTGCCTGCGATCTCTTGATTTTCATCTTATCCCGATACATCTGTTCATCTGCACGTCTCTGTGTATCTTCAATCTCCTGATCCAGATTTTCGTCAAACTGTGCATAACCTGCTGCCAGAGCAACAGACACTTCCTGTTTATCCCCGTATTTTGCAAACTTTTCGTTTACACGGACAAGAAGCTTTTCCGCTTCCGGATAATTTTCTAATAATAGTATAAATTCATCTCCACCGTATCGATACGCCGTAACTTTTTGAGATTCAACACTCTGCAGGACCCGTGCTGCATTCACAATACAATCATCACCCATATCATGTCCCAGCCGATCATTTACCAGTTTCAGATTGTTCACATCGATCACTGCCACTATCAGGCCATTCCATTTCTTCTTTGCATCCAGGTTCTACCGGTCTGTCTCATAAGAATTTCTGTTCTTTAGTTCTGTCATAAAATCAGTATTTGCCATTTCTCTGTATAATGGATTTGAAATCCTTCTGAAAATAAGGATTGAAGCTGCAAATGCAATCCCACAGAAAAACAGGCACGCTACACTAATAGCTTCCGACAGATCATGTACCGCCTCCGCTTCTATATCTGCCGCAACTTCTATTCCAAGTGCACCGACGACTTCTCCTGATTCATTATGCAACGGATAATAAGCAATAAAAATATTTCCCCAGTCTGTATCCAGAATCTTCGCCGGCAATACCGTTTTCCCGCTTAATGCACGTTCCAGCTCCGATTGTATTTCCGGTTCGATCTCATCTCCCGGATACCGGAAATCATCGGCATCTTCCGGCAGACCGCCCACCACATATACCAGCGTTCCTTCATCGTTTCGTTTTGCTGTATATAAGTATCTCAGATCACCGATATCACGAATTTCCTCCATCCGTTCTTTCAATTCCTGATAACATTCTTTATCCATATTCTCTTTGCTGTCAATCTCCAGAAACGACTCCGGAGTCAGCTGATATTCAATGTAATTCTGTATATTATCTACACGACCTGTAAGGGTCTCCAGGATCGCCCGGTAATAGATTCGGGTGCTTACGAAATATATCGAAACCCTGAACAAGATTAACATCGCACCCAACAGTAATGCAACCTGTCGGTCTACACGAGAAAAAAGTATCGTCTCTTCATGATAATCTTCCTCATCTTTTGTACGCAACAATCCGAATACGATTATACGTCAAAACATTGATTTTTCAAGTAGAAATAGAAGATATGGGAATTTTAAAGCACTTTATTAACACAAATGATGTCTCCTTGTCATATGCCAGTCTCATCTTAAAAGATTTTTCACGAGAATGCTTATCCAAGCAATTCTCCATGATACTCCCCATTCTCCAGTTTAAAGAAAAACTCACTGTATGTATCCGTATCAAAAATTTCCAGTAACTCTCGCATATTCCATATCAGATTCAGATTCTCAAGTTCTTCCTGCCCTATCCAGAACACCTTTCCCTCATCCGATGATTTTAAGTTTCCTGTAAACTGGTTTGTTTTATACAAAATCACAAGATATCTTGTTCCATCCTCCTCAATCCAATCCTTAAAACCACACGGCTGCGGATTCGATATCGTCAGACCTGTTTCCTCTTTTATCTCACGAATAACAGAATCTCTCAAAGATTCCTCTGCTTCCACATGACCCCCAGGAAATACAAGACCTCCTTCATATTTTGTACCAACCTTTTCCTGAACAAGAATACGGTTTTCGTCATATATAAGACACATATTTGTCAGTTCAACTTTTGACTTTCGACTTATCTTATTTAATTCCTTCCACTTTTTCTCTGATGTTATTCTCTTCCTTGTATATTGCTGACGCATCGATCAGCTACTCCGCATGAAATCAGGTGCGAATATTTCTGACAACCCAACAGGATTTCAATCCACACTCCCGCGAAGGGAGTGACTTTCCGTCAATCGTCACATTTATTTGTTCAGATATTTCAATCCACACTCCCGCGAAGGGAGTGACATCCCGGAGACACAGGTATCCCGGGGACAAATGATTTCAATCCACACTCCCGCGAAGGGAGTGACGGGAGAGCAGTGGCACGGTCCGAGCTGGACAAAATTTCAATCCACACTCCCGCGAAGGGAGTGACCACCTCCTATCTAATGTAAATTATAAACTACCAAATTTCAATCCACACTCCCGCGAAGGGAGTGACGATATCCAGAGCACTGAAAATCAACAGGACAAGTTATTTCAATCCACACTCCCGCGAAGGGAGTGACTTTCCCGACAGCTTCTTTGTTCCAAACTGCATCTGAATTTCAATCCACACTCCCGCGAAGGGAGTGACATTTTTCACTGCCTGACAAACATCTTGCCCGAGTATTTCAATCCACACTCCCGCGAAGGGAGTGACCTTAAAATGGGATGTCACAACGACTTTTTAAAAATTTCAATCCACACTCCCGCGAAGGGAGTGACCAAAGTGGTTACTCAGCTCACCAACAGCGGACTCAATTTCAATCCACACTCCCGCGAAGGGAGTGACATCTACCCATTCAACGCTTGTCTGTTTGCGGTCATTTCAATCCACACTCCCGCGAAGGGAGTGACAGAGGATGGAATTCCTGGAGCAGACGGACAGGATGATTTCAATCCACACTCCCGCGAAGGGAGTGACCGTGCGGTGGAGATAAAGAGCTGGCAAAAAACAATATTTCAATCCACACTCCCGCGAAGGGAGTGACTCCTTGCTGTCCGCATCGTACTCTTTCCGCATCAATTTCAATCCACACTCCCGCGAAGGGAGTGACCCCCATGTACTGTTTGCCAGTGCTGTTTGAAGTCATTTCAATCCACACTCCCGCGAAGGGAGTGACGGTAATCGTTTGGTAGCCGTTCTGTTGGACTCCAATTTCAATCCACACTCCCGCGAAGGGAGTGACAGCAAAGACAAAGACAGTTGTCTGCAATCCGAAAATTTCAATCCACACTCCCGCGAAGGGAGTGACCACCTACAATCCTAGCTTTTCTTTTACATCCGAATTTCAATCCACACTCCCGCGAAGGGAGTGACTAATTCCGGCTACTGGTAATAGCACTCCTGTCAAATTTCAATCCACACTCCCGCGAAGGGAGTGACATGGGAGATTTAAATACGTTTAAGCAGAATGAGATTTCAATCCACACTCCCGCGAAGGGAGTGACTACTTCCATGTCCATGTGGTCAAGCGAAGCGAAAATTTCAATCCACACTCCCGCGAAGGGAGTGACCTCAGGCAGCATATCATTGTCTTTCAGGAAATTTTTATTTCAATCCACACTCCCGCGAAGGGAGTGACTCCCTGTTGCGAATTTCTTTTCAGGAATCTGGAACGATTTCAATCCACACTCCCGCGAAGGGAGTGACATTTTGAAATGCTCTAGTGGAAAAAGCAGATGAAATTTCAATCCACACTCCCGCGAAGGGAGTGACAACTGTCGGTACTTCTGCGTAAGCCGTCTCTGCCAATTTCAATCCACACTCCCGCGAAGGGAGTGACAATACCATTCCACACTTCTTCAATTTTTTCTGATATAATTTCAATCCACACTCCCGCGAAGGGAGTGACGGCATTGGCTTAAGTTCTTCCTCTTTCACTTCGCGATTTCAATCCACACTCCCGCGAAGGGAGTGACAAGACGTGACCTCAACTTCTGTGAGATATCCCTGATTTCAATCCACACTCCCGCGAAGGGAGTGACTTCGAATCCGTAGAGGATTTTCGGCAAGCCTATGATATTTCAATCCACACTCCCGCGAAGGGAGTGACCCAACCTCTCAAGCGGCGCATCCAAGCTATTCGATTTCAATCCACACTCCCGCGAAGGGAGTGACCGGATGCTTTTACGGGACACTGGCGGATTTTAGAATTTCAATCCACACTCCCGCGAAGGGAGTGACGGATACGTCTTGATCACTTTCATCTTCTTTCCGTGATTTCAATCCACACTCCCGCGAAGGGAGTGACAAGACCGTGATGGTCTTATTTTTATACTTAAAACCAATTTCAATCCACACTCCCGCGAAGGGAGTGACAAAATAACCAGAATACAGGAATCGAACAGGAAGGATTTCAATCCACACTCCCGCGAAGGGAGTGACGGGATGATTAATAATGAAAGCAGAGGTGACATAATATTTCAATCCACACTCCCGCGAAGGGAGTGACGATGCGAAAAGAGTACGATACAGACAATCAGGAGATTTCAATCCACACTCCCGCGAAGGGAGTGACTTAATCTCTTGTACGCCTTCCTGTACCGTCTGCGGATTTCAATCCACACTCCCGCGAAGGGAGTGACTCTACAATATCCTCTGGTTTCTTCTGTGGAGCAAATTTCAATCCACACTCCCGCGAAGGGAGTGACAATGTTTCACTCATGTTCTCACCTCTTTCTTTTTATTTCAATCCACACTCCCGCGAAGGGAGTGACCCGATGTACTGCTTATTTGTGCTATCTGATACCATTTCAATCCACACTCCCGCGAAGGGAGTGACCCTCCCGTATTTTCGCTTTAATCTGTGGCGGTGGAATTTCAATCCACACTCCCGCGAAGGGAGTGACAAAAAATCAGTCTCTTTGGTTCTTTACTATACAATTTCAATCCACACTCCCGCGAAGGGAGTGACGATAAGATTACGGCTTTGGGACATCCGGATGAGATATTTCAATCCACACTCCCGCGAAGGGAGTGACAAACTCAATTTGATCCATTCTCTGCGATTGAGCATATTTCAATCCACACTCCCGCGAAGGGAGTGACAAAGAGACAGCGTACTCCATGGCAGAATGGATGATTTCAATCCACACTCCCGCGAAGGGAGTGACAGTGGTTTGCCCCAGGGAACACCTTAATCAGACGAATTTCAATCCACACTCCCGCGAAGGGAGTGACAGTCAGCGTCATCAATAGCCTCCTGAGAAATCGATTTCAATCCACACTCCCGCGAAGGGAGTGACGCATGTCTCGCCTGTACGCCCGTATCTTCATAAGCCGGATTTCAATCCACACTCCCGCGAAGGGAGTGACGCAATACAATCACTCTCATAAGCATACTCCTTATATTTCAATCCACACTCCCGCGAAGGGAGTGACCAGAATACTCTTTGCTTCTGCCAGTGCAGCACTATTTCAATCCACACTCCCGCGAAGGGAGTGACGAGAGTCTAACTATTACATAATTTTGTATAACGATATTTCAATCCACACTCCCGCGAAGGGAGTGACGGTTATAAAGGAGGAGACATCGTTAAAGTCTATAATTTCAATCCACACTCCCGCGAAGGGAGTGACGTATTCATCCTTGTTAAAACTTCCGACCCCAAATTTCAATCCACACTCCCGCGAAGGGAGTGACGACAACCAAGAATGATGTGCTCAGGAGTGTTGTAATTTCAATCCACACTCCCGCGAAGGGAGTGACTGCGTATTCTTCCTCGCTGATGCGGTTCATAGCATTTCAATCCACACTCCCGCGAAGGGAGTGACCCTTCATGACATACTTTTCGCCTTCGATATCCAATTTCAATCCACACTCCCGCGAAGGGAGTGACGATAAAGGCGCAGAGGTATTGCAGTCTATACCAATTTCAATCCACACTCCCGCGAAGGGAGTGACATAAAAAATCAGAGAACGTAGCTCCCTGATACACATTTCAATCCACACTCCCGCGAAGGGAGTGACTCCCAAAAAAGTGCCATCTTCGCTTACGGTAGTATTTCAATCCACACTCCCGCGAAGGGAGTGACTGTGTCCCGTACAAAGAGATCATAACTTACCTGAATATTTCAATCCACACTCCCGCGAAGGGAGTGACAGAAAAGATAATGGTGATTTGGAGGTGGAGTGATATTTCAATCCACACTCCCGCGAAGGGAGTGACGAAATTTCCGATTCCAGAGAGCTGGTCTAAGAAATTTCAATCCACACTCCCGCGAAGGGAGTGACGTAATAACTTGCCATGAAACCTCGCATCTTGATAATTTCAATCCACACTCCCGCGAAGGGAGTGACGATGATGTATACACACACCAGTCTACGTACCTGCAATTTCAATCCACACTCCCGCGAAGGGAGTGACGGCCGTGATTTCTGTTTCCGCAGCCCCAGGTGTACATTTCAATCCACACTCCCGCGAAGGGAGTGACTTGTTACGGGGATGAGATTGCAAAGTGGAACAAAATTTCAATCCACACTCCCGCGAAGGGAGTGACTTTACGGCATTGATTTCTTTTTCACATACAGCAATATTTCAATCCACACTCCCGCGAAGGGAGTGACAGTCTGCATAACAATCTTACAGTCTCCTTTTACATTTCAATCCACACTCCCGCGAAGGGAGTGACTTAATACTGGTCTAACAAAATCCCCATTTCCTACATTTCAATCCACACTCCCGCGAAGGGAGTGACGTCCTTTATGCGATCATAGATGGTATTCTTGACATTTCAATCCACACTCCCGCGAAGGGAGTGACCTCCGGTATGTTTCGCTCCATGTAACTTCCATACCAATTTCAATCCACACTCCCGCGAAGGGAGTGACCCTGATAGCTTCAACAATGGATGTTGTATTCCAACATTTCAATCCACACTCCCGCGAAGGGAGTGACAAGTCTGCAACTGGTCCGCACCCAGCGTTCGTAATTTCAATCCACACTCCCGCGAAGGGAGTGACGCTTATTTGCGCTATCTGACACCGAAAAATCTTTTATTTCAATCCACACTCCCGCGAAGGGAGTGACAGCAATTTTGCCTAATTTTAGGCTTTATATTCTTTAATATTACTCAATTCTACCAACATCATTCTCTTTTCCTCATCATATTTCTCTAACTTTCACCTCTTCAACTAATTTTTGTGCATTTTTTCTGGTGCGAATCTCCCAGCATTTTTATGTTTGCTTATCATCCGCACCCCAGTTACATAATAAGAATTCCATCAACCGAAATTCCTCTGTCTACACCAACATGTTCGACTTTTGTTTTATATTGATTTCCCAAGTAATAAAATCTCAGACTATCAACTTCTTCATCGATGATATCTGTCAGTTTTGCCTTAAGCATAACACACTGTGCATTATCTAAGATACATTCGAATACAGAATTTTGCACTCTTCTCCCATAGTTTACGCATTGCTTTGCCACTTGGCGCAATCTCCTTTTTCCAGCCGCTGTTTCTGTGTTCACATCATATGTAATCAACACTAACATCCCATTTTCGCCTCATTTCCAGAGAAATACCGGATAACCATCTAAATCCCCTCTCAAATATCTTGCCAAGAGCATAGCCTGTACATAAGGAACCATTCCCCATTCTATCTTTTCTTTAAGATACGGATGGGTCAGTGTTTCTTTCTTTTTATTCTGCCATTCTGTCAACAATTTTTTTCTTAGATCATCATCCATCAATACAGCTCCATTTTCTTTTGTTACAAAATTTTTACCTGAAATTATCCTTTTATTAATCAGTGATAGAACAAATCTATCTGCCAGCACTGCTCTTAATTCTTCGATCAAATCTAATGCCAATGATGCTCTACCTGGACGCTCTGTATGAAGATATCCAACATACGGATCCAAGCCAACGCTTTCCAACGCCGATGTAATCTGATTTGTAAGCAACGTATATACAAAAGACAGTAACGCATTTACATTGTCCTTTGGAGGTCTTTTATTTCTACCTTGAAATTTAAAATCCTTTTTCTGCTGTAATATCAATTGTTCAAACACTCCAAAATAGATACTCGCTGCTTCGCCTTCATATCCTCTTAACTGATCTTTTGATTGGCTATTTTGAATATATCCCAAAGAATTTTTCAAATACTCAGATGCCGCCTTTACTCGTTCTACATCTATTTGAAGACTATGATCCCGAACAGCACGTTCCAACACCCATCTTGCATTATGTACCTTCCCTAAAATGCAATTCTTTGCTATCTCAAGACTTTGTTCCTCACTTTTTGTACTGGCATACTGCTGTTCTCTCAATATAACATTTCCTTTTACCTTTCCCGTTACTCTGGCCAAAAATTTCCCCTGAGGTGTCATATAACACAAAGAAATATTCCGATCCGCACATGCTCCCATAAGTGCAGGACTTGTTCCTTTATATCCAAAAGAAACTATTCCTTCTAAATTATGCAAAGGCAAGCGTCCTATTTCAGTCGAATCTTCAAGAATCACAATATTTTCTCCATCTAATGCCAAATAACTGTTCTCAGAGGTCACATATAATGTATTCAATAACTTTCTCATTACTTTTCCTCCTTCAGCATCTGAGTAATATATGTCCTCACAGAACCCGACTTTCCAAGGCTAGGTAAACAAATATCTCTGAGAGAACATGCATTACACGATTTACTATATTTCACCTTCGGTGTATATTTCCTATCAAAATATTGATGCATTTCTTGAAACATATCGATGACTTCTTGTCGCAACTCCTCTGTAATCGTTATTACCTCGCGCCTCCTTGTTTCCCCATAAAACAATGCTCCCTCTGAAATTTCTGTAGAAAACATTTCCTCCAAACACAATACTTGCGCTGCAAGCTGAAGTCTGTCTTCCTCAGTAACTTTTGGCTTTCCCTTTTTATACTCAATCGGATAAACAGAAAACAATCCTCTGTGACCGTGTAATTTTACTCCATCTTCACATCTGTGAAACTCAACAACATCACATTCCCCACTGACTCCCAACACTCTCGAAGCAATCGGGAGCGATCTTGCCACAAGCAGATCTTTTCTCTTTTCGACGAGATACGGATCATGTGCTTTTTTATGCATCAATTCCCCGACAACTGTATGCACATTTTCTGCCCATTGCTGTTCAATATGAATCAACGCCCATTGTCTTCTGCAAAATTTAAAATGTTGAATACCTGATAACATCAAATAATCATCTTCTGCATATTCCATCAAATCATCCTTTTCATCTCTACTGAATCCGGTATATTTTCCTTATGCACCTCAACAATATAATCCTGATAGCTTCTCGGATATTCCACCTCCTCTTTTTTTCTCACCTCAACTGAATCAAATAATTTATAAGCCGGACAATCTCCTAATTCTTTGCTGTGTTTAAATACGATCAGTTCCCGGACTGCCATATTTCCTCTTGCGGCAGAATGATCATGTTCAAACATATTGATAATTGCTTCCCACAACAATTCAAGATCTTCCTCTGAAAATCCTGTCACTTTCCGAGCCAGGTTCGCAGATACATACCCTTCTACACGATACAGTCCATAAGGTACTACACTCTTTCTTCCCATTTCAGTACTCTTGTTCGCAGCATCTTTTTCTGTAGTAATCGCCACTCTCGTAATTGTAACTTCCTGAGAAACAATTGGATCAATGCTTCTTGCAAATCCAAGTTGTACCGGTCCTCTTACCTGTCCACAATTTAAAGCCGCCTTTACAAAAGTTGTCATCACAGCACCAAATGTTCGGATATCGAAAAAGTTCTGGCACATATAATCCCGGATTTTGATATCGACATTCTCATCATTTTTCTTTAATTTTTTCAAAGATTCTGTTACCTTTTTCTCGTCTGTTTCCTGTACTCCAACACTTGCACATGCCTCACGGTCACTTCTGTTTAGAGGAACATCATCTTTTATATAAATCTTATAGCCTTCTGCATCCTCTTTTACCGTCTCAATATAATTCCGGATTTTTCTTTTCAAACAGACATCTGTGACTAACCCAAGTCCACTTTCCGGATCAATTCTCGGCATATTCCCCGCATCCGGATCCCCGTTCGGATTTCCATTTTCCACGTCAAATAAAACTACAAATTCATATCTGTTTTTAATCACTTCACTCATTTACTTTGCCTCCCTTTTTTCATATTTTTTCTGTTTCTGATGATAATAACCGATTGCAAACATTCCCTGCTCTTCCAACGACAATCGTTTTGGAAAACCTTTCTGACAATCTATCTTCCACATAAGTTCAGCTAATAGTTTTTCATAATATTTTTTTGCTCCGTCCTTTTCTCTTCCTATTTTCTTCAAATGACTATTTTTGAGCTTGATCAAAATAGGAAATACAGATGCAGGTGTTCCGCATGCTGAATTGTAATAACGGTCTCGAATCGTCGCCTGGATATCTGGATTTGCTTCTATCTGTATTGCTTCCAAAACAAAAAACAGCCTTCCAAGTACATACGCAATATCATTGCTTTCTTCATTTAATCCCATATAATCCTCTCCTTTCTCCCAGTTACGATTTCGCATTAAATATGTCTTTATAATCGCGATTCTTCTCCAATTAATTTTTCCTTCATCCTGCTCTGCACGGATGCGAATCAAGGTATCTGAATATAAGCGTTCCGGATATCTGCTGCCTGATAAAATTGCCCGAAAAGTCATGGCCGCCATATTTGACACTGGTTTTTTATCGGTTGATTTTTTATTAACCGTTTCAAACAGCATTTCCCTTACACTCAGATACTCTTTCTGTTCCCATTTTGGTCTGATTAACTCCATCCTCTTATAATGGGCAGAAACATTTTTTAAAATATTTCCAAATGAATTTTCATAGAAAAACCGCACTGATAATCTTGCCGCATTCGGCGCTAATCCAAGAACATAAAAACTTTGTTCTGGATCCAATTCATTCCCCTGATATATTACAGGCTGTCCTAACCGTATCCGTTTAAAAAGACTCTTTAATTCCTCCTGATTATCCGTAGGTGGATCCATGCATCCCATAAATACAGCCTGGTAATCTGTCTCTGCGCTTTCTGCCCAGAAAACAACCATCGTATCCCCGATCTGTAGTGAATATGTTCTGTTCGATAACAAATAATTCAGTGCCGTTGTATAAGCAAACTCCCCATAGGTTCCTACCGGAGCATTATAGCTTTGCTCCTTTCCATATGACTCAAACGCAGGTGCATTAAATGAAACCAGTGCTGCGCCACTTGACTGTGCACCCGGAACTCCCTTAATCCCTCTGTGGATTCTTGCTATTTCCGCCCTTTCTCCAGTCACAAGGCAGATTCCCTGAATATCCTTATTATCCTCAGAAGTAAAGTTATCCCAAATCTCCTTTATCTCTATATCATCCTGAGCATAATCCATGCCCATTCCAAAAATCAAATTACTTCCATCCGTAATTTCTTCCCAGTTCTCTCTGATTTCCGGATGCTCTGTTGCTTCTTCAGGATTCCACTTTTCAAAAAACAGGCAAATTGCCTTTGCCATCGGACTTTCTGCCTGAGCCAATATAGAAATATGTCTCTCTCTGGCAGCATCAAAGCACTCTTTTGCTCTCTTTTTGTTTTTTTCATCTGCTTCCTGGCTGATTCCAAGTAAATATTTCGCATTGTCACACAAAAAATTAGCAGATACACCTGAAGATCTTGTAACCATCTCAGGTACTAAAAGCACTTTAGGAACCTGAACCGTTTTCTTTCCCCGCTCCTTCTCTGTCTTCAAACTGATGATTCCCTTCACGTCTCCCTCTTCAGACAGATTAATCTGATAAGATACTTTTGCGCTGCACCATCCAGACTTAGGTACCTTTCCCTCTTCTGCTAAATTTTCATAATATTTCGCAAGCGCCTGCAAAATCATCGTATCACCTCGCAATTCTGCAAATCTATGACTCCGTGCTTCATAACTGCCCGAAAAAACATGGGACTGATATTTTCTTTATCACTATAGTCCATATCAAACAACATCAATCCGAAATCTTTTTCAGGTACATCGTCAAAAGCTGTCTTAATTTCTTCTTCCTCACACAATGCAAAATTTGCCGGAAACTCCCTGCATCCAAAATATGGCGTATGATAACACTCTCCTCTTCGCAGGCGTCTCATCATAATATCCTTAAATTTCCCCGGATTATCTGTTTCATTTGCCTTCTCTGTCATCTCAAAGTGTGCTTCTATTACATACTCCACATTCGTTAAAATCATAGAAGCTCTCTGAACAATCTCTTCTTTGCTGCTTATATAAAGGGGTTTCTTGCCCCCGTTATACGCTGACAACACATTGCTGGCTAAAATCTTACTCTTCACTTCATTCCTTCGTACACTTGTAAAATGAATCGGATTTTTTACATATATCTTATCAATGATCCACCTCAATCCCGGGTGCCAGTAAATGGCTTCCAAAATTCCTCTAGCCGCTGAGGGTGTCATTACATCATAAGAATACCGTTCTACTTTTAACTCAGGACGTGAAAATAATGCATAATCTCCCCAGACTCTTACCTTTACTCCCATTCCCATATTCTCACCTCTTTTTTCATTCTCATTATAAGATCACTCCTTCCTCATAACACGCTGCAATATAATCTCGTGGCTGATAATAAAAATCTGTATTATAATCTGAAATGTGCTCATCGATCCATGAATGATATACCTCCCAAATTCCCTTTATAACTTCCTCATCGCCATAGGAGTCTTCTATCAAACGCTCATATACTTCTCCTATATTCCAGTAATCAGGAACTAAATACTTACACTCCTTTTCATTGTCAAAATTTCCCAATGTTATCTTACTTTCCTCTATAAATTCATCCGCCACCTTCTCAATCGGCTCGCAATGGAACACATCTGCATACTCATAAATTCTCTCAATCCGTTCTTCTCCAAGAAAATCTACTACCTGTTTTCTCGTTCTTTTCACTTTTCTTCCAATATATTCAATCAAACTACATGTAAAAAATAGGTGATTGTTATTTTTTCTTGCCATATGCCACCTCACATCCTACAAATCTCAGTGTATCCAGAGCAGAAATCGTATGAAAGCTAATCTGATGAGTAGGATACTTAAATTTTACCAATTCCCAAAATGCAGCTCTTGATATTTTCCCATCAATAAAATTCTGTATATAATTATAAATCGTATCGTCTGCCATTGGTCCCTCCACAATATCATATTTGTGAGATTTCCCCTGACGACACGCCACAATAAAATCTAACCATTCTTCTGTCATTTCTTCAAATAAAAGGTAATTCAATTTTTCATTTGGCTCATATTCGTATTGATTAACATACCCCTTTTTTCCATATCTCGTAGCCCATCGTTCTGCCTGTTCCTCATATCGTGTACAATAAAATCCAAAATAAAAATCCTTGTTATATTGCGCTTTCCGAATCTCAGGATACTCCACTATCTCATTGCTTCCATGATATAAAATCATTCACATACTCCTTTTATCCACTTCACTTTATTATTCTGACTATTTTGTCTGTTCTCTTATATTGTCAATATATCATATTTTTCCCCATTAATCAACCCAAATTTAATTTTGTTAAAATACTTTTAATGAAACATTTCATTAGAAGTATTTTAACAATTTTTGAAATATACTCATTGAGCCTACAAAGGCTATATGCTATACTTGTTCTGTCAGATTCATCTGTGGATTGAAATATTAATAGTAGCTTTAACTATTATAAAAGAAGTAGTGTTTATGATAGAACTCTTCAAAGTTCTGCATATTCACTGCTTCTTTCATTTTCTCCTCTATTATTTCATAAGTTTTTAAAGAAACAATGCCATACCATTATCAATTTCTAATTCCAAACCCATCTCTTCTGTATATCTGTTCTCATCTACCAATTCATAAAAATCTTCCATATTTTCCGCTATCGGTTTCAGCATCCCGGCACCATACATCTTGTCAAATGTCTGGTCATATACTGTAATACAATATTGACTTGCCTTTCTCATTCCCGATCTGGTAAATCCTTTCTCTTTTAATTCGCAGAGAATCTCATCTGCGTTCTCCTCACAATTTATAAAAATCGTTTTTGTATTTTGTTCAATTAATCGGAAGTCTTTCCCTACTTGCGCAAACCGATATTTTATTTTCTTATTCGTAAACTCATCCATGATTTTTTTCTTATCCAAACTTTCCCCCTTAATATGATACAACATTTCAAAATATCTTGTAATGGTCTCCCCGTCTGAAAGATCTCTTCCATCTGCTATCAGACTTTTTGCCACATCAATCTGTTGCCGCTGCCCCAAAACACTCTCTTTTTCTTCAAATCTAAAAATAAATACTTTACTCTCTTCCGCCTTTCGATGACCTTCTCTGTTACACCGTCCTGCGGCCTGTATCATAGAGTCCACTCCTGCCAGTTCTCGATAAACTGAGTGAAAATCAAGATCTACTCCTGCTTCTACGAGGCTGGTGGAAATGAGAATACATTTTTTATTTTCCCTGAGTCTTCCTCTTATCTCTTTTAAAACCCGTTTTCTATGTTTCGGATACATGCTTGTAGATAAATGGTATACACCATCTTCTCTTAGCTCTTTGTATATATTTTGCGCTCTCTTTTTCGTATTGACAATGCAAAGCGCCTGATATTCCCTTCTTAGCTTGTTTATCAGACAATCTTCCGTCACTATTCCAATATTTTCAAACAATGTCCTCTTAAAAAAACGAAATTGTTCATCCATCCTAGGACACAGCTCCGTTGCCGAAATGTCACTCTGAAAAAATGATTTTAAAGCCGGCTGAGTTGCTGTACACAGAACAACACTCGTCCTATAATTATTGAGAAGTTCTTCTATCATTGCGATACAGGGTTTTAAGTAATCGTTCGGCAACATCTGAGCTTCATCAAAAATAATTACACTGTTTGCAATATTATGTAATTTTCTACATTTGGAAGACTTATTTGCAAATAGGGATTCAAAAAACTGTACGGTTGTTGTAACAACAACCGGTTTGTCCCAGTTTTCAGCTGCAAGCTGCATTGGCTGAAGTTCTTCCGAACTTTCGGAATCCACTTCATAATCAACATTACAATGATTTTCCAACACATTTTCGTCTCCTAAAATCTCTCTGAAAACTTTCGCATTCTGTTCAATAATACTTGTATATGGAATGACATAAATTACCCGATCCATTTGATTTTCAACCGCATGACGTAATGCAAATGCCAAAGAAGCTATTGTCTTTCCGCCACCAGTCGGAACCGTCAGACGAAACAATCCTCTTTCAGATTTACCTTCTTCTAAACAGTGCTTTAAAATTTCTGTTCTTCTTCCATTTACTGTATCCATCTGTTGATTTTTCAGCCATTCAGAAACATGCTTTTCCAATTTTTCAAGAAGAGCCTCCATCGACTCTCCAGAATTTCTTACTTTTTGCCCATGACTCATAAATGCTTCTGTATCTAAAAAATCAGCATCGACCAGACAAGAATAAAGCATTCTTATAAAAACACTCATAGAAAAATCTGGATTCACTGTCTTCTTTAAATCAAATGGATTCGTTACGATTTCCGGAATATCAATTTCTGTCTGATATGCCTGATAGTCACTGATTTTTTTCTTTCTTCTTCCCATTAAAGTAGGATCTCCTACATTGTCATAATTACTACCATAATCCGGAAGTCCGGCATGATGACCTGCAATGCAATATTCTAAAAAGCCATACTTTCCGCCTTTCTCCCTGCAGACCCTCGCTCCGGCTGTAGAGTGATCCACCCGCTGATTGCTTTCCCCTGTTATTCTTTTCAGAAAATCCACAGAATACTTTCCAATATCATGTAATATCCCATTACAGTAACCCCAGTCTTCTTTCCCAAATTTCCCTGCAAATTCTCCTGAAAGTTTTGCAGTTCCTTCCAAATGATTTTTTACTGTCTGTATCCTTTTTTTATCTTTTTCATCGATATGCGCTATATATTCCATATTTTTCCTCTCCTCTAACCTTCCCGATGCAGATCCCATTCTCCCACCTTACCAGAATACGCTTTCATTCTTTACAGATAAAATCAAAAATATATGGATCTTTAATAATCTCTTCTGCCTGCTCACTCAAGGGATTGGCTAACTGTTCCTTAAAATTTCCTGCAAGTGCCAGCCGCCTGTTACGGATATACTCTGAGATTGTAAAACCGCAGAGCATGGCAAACCCTTTCTGAAAATAAAACGATGAAATATTTACGTGATCTGCTATCATATCAACCGTGAGCTCGTCTGTGATATAATCCTCGACATACTGTATTGCTGCACCGATTGCTTCCATCCATCCCATACTGCTTCTCTCCCTTTCGTTTCGCCTGACTATATCCTATCACAGCAGAATTTTTCTTACCCGATTATCCTTGCAAATGTTTGTCCGTCTTTTTCGTCTTCTTTTCCCTTTGCTTCGACACCGGCAGTTCTTCATACATTGCATTCAAAACTGCTTCCATCAGCTCTGTATTCTCCACATTCTCTGCCACAGTCATCAGGGTTTTGGAGCCTTCATATGGGTATGCTCTCTCTGCATCCGGCATCAGCCGCAGCACCGATTCTGTGGATTTCAGTAACAAGGTATTATCACAGATATCTCCAATAAGCTTGTCTCTATAGTAAATGCAGTATTCGCCCATCATCCTTTTGGTCGTGATATTCCCTATTCTTTGAAGACTGTCCACCACATAATCATGAAATTCCTTCGTTGTAGCCAACTAATTTACCTCCTTCTTAATCGGATGCCTGATTACCGTTTTCCATTTTTCCGGTACCGTTTTTCTGGCATCTGACAGATAGATTTCGTGATGAAGCCTTCTGTCTGAAAAGTCATTTTCATAACCATTTTCTGCAAGATAAGTATCCATCACAGCAACTGTTTCAGGCTCCTCATCAAATGATCCTATGTGCATGATCTGAACGCAAAGCCCTTCTTCAACTGTTAAAAATTCCGCACTGGAGCAATCTACTTTCTTATTTTTTGAAGCTGTCTCCACTGCCCACTCAAAGTCATTCTTTGTTACAAAATCAGGGAGCCTGATTACCGATATCCAGCAAAATGTATCCTTATTGGTGTAATCCACGCCTTTCACATCCTGCTGCCACCAGAAGCCTTCCAGCGGAGGAACGACATACTCAAAGAAACCATCTATCTTGTAATCTGTTTTATAACTCATTTTCAATGTATATGCCACTGCATAAAGCACACCAATAGCCTGCTGGTATGCACCGCCTTTTTCATTGGGGTTTCCCTGTCCCCGAACAGCTATATAATTCGCCTTCGGAACGTTCACGATCTCCGGTTTGTTCTTTGGCATATAAAATTCCTTGTATTCCTTTTTTAAATCGAATGCCATATCTACTGCTCCTTCCAGAATCCGCCCTTATGGAAATTCTCATTTCCGAGAGGCTTGGCTTTCAATTTGAACATAACACATCCATCCGGACATACCATGTCCTTTTCGTATCTGCTGCTTCCTCCAAGATTTTCAAGATCTCCGCCACTTCTGACAGCTTCCATAAGAGGATAGAGCATCATCATGGTTTTGGAACAGATCCCCTGACCATCCCCGTTGACCGGGCAGCCATAGGTACAGGAATATTTATCGCCGATTTCCTCTCCGTTTCTGCAATAATGCTCCGTGTGATCTCCCCGCAGAAAACCGGTAACCTCTATCTCAAATTCATATTCTTCCGCATACCATTTTTTCATCGTCACCGCCTCCTATCTGCAAATTTTCTTGTGTGCCTTTATTTTCTTCATCGCCCAATCATAGTGACTGCTGGTGGTACTGATAAAATAGCTTCCGATACAGCTTCCACCAACCCACGGATAGTATGTATTTGTAAATAATTCTTCATTGGAAAATGTATTTAGCGCCTCCATAACCCTTCTGTGGGAATCCATGAATTTCTGCAGAGCCTCCTCCTCAGAGACTTTCTGGCATCGTTCAAAAAAGACAACATTCATAGCACCATATGTTTTCCAGTTATAGCCCTCTATCAAAAATGGCTTATTACTGCCATCCTCACGATTCTTTATCCATTCAAGGAGCAGCAGATGCCACTCATGCAAGTGCATCAGAACATCCCTTAGATTTTTATCCCGTTTCCAATGAGCTTCCTTTTTCTTCTCATCAGCAGAAAAGTCATAACAACTGTTTTTTTCACTTTCTGTTCTGCTCTCTATCAGTATCAGTAATTTCTCATAATTTGTCGTTGCTGCGATGATTAAATCTTCTTTGTTACGTGGTCTTGGCATAATGCTTTCCTCCTGTCTTTCCGCCATCTCTACTGTATCGTCTGCATCAGTTCAAAAAAGTGTTCCGCTTTCCCCGTACTGAAATATTCATACCATGCCTTCAATGTTTCTGACCCAAATACATGCAGATAATTCAGAATCTGTTTCGCCATGAGTAATCCGCCGGTGCTTCCTGCAGTAATAAGATTATCACTTACAACAGAAAGTTCATCAACGTAAGACTTCTGTCCTTTGTATTGCGGACACATCCTATCAAGAAATCCAACACCATTACTGGTGTGCTGTCTTTCATCAAGCAATCCTCTTTCTGCAAGCGCCACGGTAACTCCGCATATTGCAGCCACTCCGGCTCCTGCCTTCAAAAATTCTTCTGCCTTATTAAGGATTCCTTCATGTTTCGGATCATTCCAGGTATTTGAACCCGGCAAAATCAGCAGATTGGATGGTTTCGTCTTTATCTCATCAATCGTGTAATCTGGCAAAATAGTAAGTCCGCCCATGGATTGCACCGCATCCTTCGTATCCCCAACCGTTCTCACTTCGATTTCCGGCGCATCTTTTCGAAAATATCGCTTTGAATGCAATTCTGCCATCACATATCCGAGTTCCCAGTCCGCCATGGTCTCCATCACATAAACATATACAGTAGTCATTATTTTTCTCCTCTATTTCGGTGTTTCATACCTCTTAGCAATTTCGGAAATGCTGGAAAGAAGTTCCTCTCTGACAGACTCCGGTTCCAGTACAGTCACCTTATCTCTGCATGACAGCATCCATGCAATCAGACCCTCTTTATCGGTATACTCATGTTCAAACAGCAATGTTCCGTCATCCCGCACCTGAAAAGACTCCGATCCAAATTCCTCAATCAAATGCCATTTCATAGATGCATCAAAAACAGCCTTCACACGGATGTTTCCCGGAAATATTTTCTTTGTAGAAAGATCGGGCATCGGTACTTCACGTTTGATTACATCTGTGGACGTCTGTATCAGTTGATCCATACGATTCAGCTTGAACATGCGAAAATCTTCCCTTAGTCTGCACCAACCCCAGACATACCAGCTGCTCCATTTAAAAATCAGAAAATACGGTTCAATCTCTCTTACACTGTCTCCACCAGGTGCATAATATTGGAAACTGATTACTTTTCTTTCCTCTATTGCCATTTGAATCAGTTCGATTTTTCCGGATAAAGACTCCTTATACCAAGATGATAGATCAATCAGGATTGATTCGCTGCCGCTTACATAGTCTGATGAACCAGCCTTGATTTTTTCCATAAGCTGACTGTAGTAGTGACTTCCGCTTACACTGTCAAGGCTTCTCACCCCCGCCAGTATCATCTGCATATCTTTGGATGTCAGCAGAGTTCTGTCCATTCGGTATCCCTCCATAATGCGGATGCCGCCACCTGTACCTTGTGATGTGCTGATTGGAATACCCGCTTTGCATAGATTCTCAATATCTCTGTTAATGGTTCTTCGTGACACCTCGAACTTTTCAGCAAGTTCTGGTGCTGTAACTTTTTCTTTCTGCAATAGAACAGAAAGAATTCCTATCAGTCTGTCTATCTTCATAACACTTTTCACTTCCTGTCTTATCATATCACGTCTAACACGCCAACTGTATGTCATGTTTATCATAACATTTTGTACAAAATAAAAAAAGCCTGCAAACCATCAAAATTAGATACCCACAGGCTTTAACATCATTTAGCATTTTTCAGTTTTTGCCAAATATTATTAAATTCTTTTCACATAATCCAAACTAATCCATCCTGCTCCGCCTTTCAGCTTGCCCCATTTCGTTGCACCATTGCCATCAGCTTCTGCAACAATCGTAAATACTCCGATACCGATATACCTCCCGGTCTTATCAAAATTCGTACCCGGTCCTTTTCTAATATTCAGGTTCTTAATGCTGACTCGCACACAGTAAGACACCTTTTTCTGTTCCGGCTCAGATACCTTTGATGGTGCATATACCACGTTTCCATTCCATTCAAACACCAAATACCCAACATTCTTATCTGCACAAGCCTCGGCACTTTTCAATACTTTATATGCTCCCTTCTGGCTCTTCGCATCTGCCCAAGTCTTACGGACACGATACAATTTTTCAACTTCCGCATCATCTTCCTTATTATCTTCCACTCTTTCCATAGTATCCTTCACATCCTTACAGAATTCAGCCATAGTATATCCCATACCAAGCTGTCTCCACAAATGCTCTGAATCTCCATGATTGCTTGCAATCCCTGAGAAAGATCTACGTGCATACCCTAGTACAATCCGTGGAACGGATGATTGGGATATTACCTATAAAGTCAGAGTAAATATTGAAAAGTCCATTCATCATTTCAAAGACAGTTTTTGCGTTGCCGGGCACAAAACCCAAAACGAAAAAACACTGCACGCTGATTTATTACTAGCCGCAATCACACAGCTTATTACCGTACTGGTTGCATGAGTATGCACACTCCATATCTTTTTACTGGCAGATATTTCTATCTGCTTTGTTTTGATGTCCTGATATATTGTTTTCTTACGTATCTCCCGATAGCCACAATCACTTTGTCTTTTTTCTCATTCACTTCCTGATTTCAAATGTGTTTCGCAATTACCTATGAGTAAAAAAATAGACGCTCATTTCTGAACGCCTTACATTGAAAAGGGATACTTTTTTAACAAGTACCCCTCAAATTTAGTATTTAATTGTTTGTGTTCCCACACTCTATATCAACAACTACTGAAACATTGATATAGTTTTTTATCTCTTTATTTCTGATTTTATCGCCCTCGCTCGTAAAGACGATATGCTTGAAAAAGTGCCTAAATCTAAGGATTTCTACAAGGTTTCTCTCTGTAGCAAAACCACAGTCTCCACATGCACCGTCTGACAAAATTGATCCACCGCCACACTCTTCACAACCTCATATCCTCTTGCCTGTATCATCTCCAGATCCCGTGCCAGACTGGTCACTTTACAGGAAATGTACACAATCTTGTCCACTCCGTAATCCAGGATTTTCGGCAGAGCCTTTGGATGAATCCCGTCTCTTGGCGGATCCAGAACGATCACATCCGGTTTTTCCTCAATCTCATCCAACACTTTAAATACGTCCCCGGCAATAAATTTACAGTTGGAAAGTCCGTTGTGTGCAGCATTTTCTTTGGCTGCCTCCACAGCTTCCTCAATAATCTCAACACCGATCACCTGTTTTGCCACCGGTGCCAGCACCTGCGCGATCGTCCCTGTTCCGCTGAACAGATCGAACACTGTCATATCGTTGATATCTCCAATATAATCACGGACTGTACTGTAAAGCACTTCCGCCCCTCTTGAATTTGGTTGAAAGAAAGAAAACGGCGTGATCTTGAATTCCAGATTCAACAGCTTCTCATAAAAATAGTCTTGCCCGTAAATGATTCTGGTCTCATCACTCTGAACCACATCAGAAAGAGAATCATTTAAAATATGAAGAAATCCCACGATTTTCCCTTCCAGTTCCAAATTAAGGAGTGCCTCTTTTAATGGAGACATATCGTGTTCTTCCTGTGTAGTTGTAACCAGATTGACCAGGATTTCTCCTGTGCGGTCACCTCTTCGAAGCAGCAAATGACGCAGATAGCCTGTATGCTGCATTTTCTTATAATAGCTGACATTTCGCTCCTTAAAATATTCCAGCACACAATTTAAGATTTTTGTCATGTCATCATGTACCAGCTTGCAGTCTGACGCTGTCAGCACATCATACGTGCTGCCTTTTTTATGCAGTCCCAATGTCAGAGGCCCGTCCTTATACTCGTCGCCGAACGAGAACTCCATCTTATTGCGGTATGCAAATTCTTTCGGACTTGCCTTCACTCCTTCAAAAAGATATTCACCGTTCACTGCTTCATTCAGAATGTTTTTCACCTGTTCTGCCTTCATATCCATTTGTGCTTCATAAGACATGGTCTGGTACATACACCCTCCGCATGCCGGGAAAATGCTGCACACTGGTTTTCTTGTTTCCAGCGGAGATTTCTCCAGCACTTCCAACAGGCGCCCCTCTGCATTTCCTCGCTTAAACTTATTCACACAGAATTTTACCTTCTGTCCCGGAATCCCGTTCTTTACGATCACAGATTTTCCTTCTTCTGCAACTGTGACAACTCCTTTATTGGGAAACTCCACTTTTTCTATCGTTCCTTCTAATACTTGTCCTTTTTTCATTCTCTTTTATCCTTATCTTTTCTTTGTTTTTGTAATACTTCCTGACGAAAAAAGAGACAGGGTGCAGTGTATTCCGACCACATCCTGTCTTCTGTTCTCTTTTCGTTCTGATTAAACCTGATCTTCCTCACTGAAATAATCATCGAAATCATCATCAAAATCTTCTTCGAAATCTTCCAGATAATCCGGTGTAAAGAAGCAATATACCGCATATGCGATCGCTGCCACTGCTGCAACAGCACCTACAATCGCCAATACCCAGATGACTGTCTTTTTCACTTTTTCATCATCTTTCTTTTTCAGTAATTCATTCAGTTTTGACTCTGCGATCAATTCCTCAACTTTACTCATATATTCACGTCCTTTCTCCTTGCCGCCGTACAGGTTTGCTTTTCATTATTATAACACTATCATTTTCAGATTACTACTGATTTATGCCAAATTCACATAATTTCTATAATTTTACCAAACGGGCAAATCCGGCAAACATTTTTTTCACTCCGGCGGTGTCAAACTCTACGGTCACCTCAAAATCTCTGCCGCCTTCCGTAATCTGTGTCACGGTTCCTTCTCCAAATTTCATGTGCCGGACACGGTCACCCACACCATAATCCAGCCCCTTTTCTTTGCTGACTGCAAACTGTTTTGGCGCAGCCGCAGAAAATGCCTTTGCCTTAAAGGTCTGTTTTGCCTGCGTATACGCAGTCTGTTTCGGGATCTCCTGTCTTTCTTCAAACATTTTCGAAGAACGGTTGCCATTGTCAAGCAGTTCCAATGGAATTTCTTTCATAAACCGGGACACTTTATTGTACTGTGTCTCTCCCCGCACCATTCGCCGCATAGCACTGGTCATGGTCAGCTTCTGCTCTGCTCTTGTGATTCCCACATAGCAGAGGCGCCGCTCTTCTTCCATATCCTCCCTGTCATCTGATGTAACTGTCATATAACTTGGAAACAGTCCGTCTTCCATTCCTGCCAGATACACATGTGGAAATTCCAGACCTTTTGCACTGTGCAGTGTCATTAAAACTACATAATCCTGTTCCTCATCCAGACTGTCAATGTCTGCCACCAATGCGACTTCTTCCAAAAATCCGCTAAGTGTCGGTTTTTCATCCTGATCCAGACAGGATTCTTCATAAACCGCAACCTTGCTTCGAAGCTCGTCGATATTTTCAATTCTTGTCTCTGCCTCTTCTTTTCCTTCTGCTTCCAGACTCTCTATGTATCCAGTCTTATCGATCACTTCCTGCAAAAGATCCGACAGACTTAAGGTTTCTGCCACTCCCTTAAAGTACTCGATCAATGCCACAAATCCTTCCAGTTTTGCAGCACCTCTTGCCACCCCGGGTATCAGATCCAGCCCCTGAAGAGCATCATAGAATCCGATTCCTCTGGACGCCGCTGACTCCTGGATTCGATTGATCGTAGTCAGGCCAATGCCCCGCTTCGGTACATTGATGATCCTTCTAACTGCCAGATCATCTTTTCCATTGTCGATGGTCTTCAGATACGCAAGCACATCCTTGATTTCTCTTCTCGCATAGAAATTCACACCGCCGACAATCTTATATGGAATATTCTGTGCCACAAACCGTTCCTCAAACAGACGGGACTGCGCGTTAGTCCGGTATAAAATCGCATGATCATTGTAAGATGCCCCGTTTCTGACTTCCCTTTCAATGTCATCTGCAATATATTCTGCTTCATCATATCCGGTATCAAACTGGCAGAACTTAATCTTCTCTCCTTCTCCATTATCTGTCCAAAGCTGCTTGTCCTTTCTGCCCACATTGTTGCTGATCACTGCATTTGCAGCATCCAGGATATTGCCTGTAGAACGATAATTCTGCTCCAGTTTGATGACTGTCGCATCGGGAAATTCCTGTTCAAAATTCAAAATATTTTTAATATTGGCTCCCCGGAATTTATAAATGGACTGATCATCATCACCGACCACACAGAGATTTCTGTATTTGCCCGCCAGCAGACTCACCAGCTGGAACTGTACGGTATTTGTATCCTGATACTCATCCACCATAATATAACGAAACCGCTCCTGATAATTCTCCAGCACATCCGGCTGAGTCTCAAACAGCTGCACCGTCTTCATGAGCAGGTCGTCAAAATCCAGTGCATTATTGGCATGCATCTGCTTTTCATACTCCTGATATACCTTGGCGATCTTCTCTTTTCCAAAGTCCCCCTGCGCATTCAGCGCATACTCCTGTGCGGAAATCATCTCATTTTTTGCTGAGGAAATCGCCGCTAAAAGATTTCTCTCCTTATATACTTTCGTATCGATCTCCACCAGCTTACAGACATCTTTCATCAATGTCTTCTGATCATCCGTATCGTAGATTGTAAAATTCGTATCATACCCCAGGCGGTCAATATGTCTTCTCAAAATCCGTACACAAGTCGAGTGAAACGTGCTCACCCAGATACTCTCTGATCCAAATCCCACCAGATTATCCACACGCTCCCGCATCTCCCCGGCCGCCTTGTTCGTAAACGTGATCGCCAGGATATTCCATGGATTCACACCCTTTTCTTCTATTAAATATGCAATCCTGTGCGTCAGCACTCTCGTCTTTCCCGATCCCGCTCCCGCAAGGATCAGAAGCGGACCATCCGTGCAGTAGACCGCCTCCCTCTGCTGTTCGTTCAGTGTATCATAAATGCTCATAATTGATCTCCTTTAATTGTCATGATTCTATTATCGAACATAGTTTCGTTCAAGTCAACTATATTATGGAAACAGATAAAAAATCTCCGCCATTTCCTTACAAAACAGCGGAGATTTTAATGACTGTATTCACTTCATAACATCTCTGATCTTATTTGGGATCATCACTACTTCTGCCGGGATATCGTTATCTTTATAACTATCATCGATACATTCGTTCCAATATTCCAGATGCCTGATATCGATATAGCTTTCTGAATCGTACACCTCTGTACCGCCTTCTCCCTGTACAGAGTACCAATACAGAAATTCTGTTCCGTTGACCACTTCCCGGTGAATCGATTCTACAAACATTTTTTCATTCTCTAATGTAAGAAGTGTATCTTCCATATGATCGTTCAAAAAGGCCATCCATTCATCTACTTTCCCGGATTTTCCTTCTTTTACCTTAAATCGACTGAGTTCTACTTTCAACATCTGAAATCCTCCCATTTTTCTTTTAGTTTACTCTCGTTATGATCCTATATCAATAATAAATACTGCTTGACTATCTGGTTTTCATTACTATATAATAAGTACATCGAGGTGATTATATGACAATTGATACAAATGATATTTTAAACAGCATACTGGAAAGTCTGTCCCGGATCGACTACATTCATCCCGAGGATATTCCGAATATCGACTTATATATGGATCAGGTGACCACATTTATGGATACTCAGCTTTCTTCAACCAAGCGCTACGCAGATGACAAGATTCTGACCAAGACCATGATTAACAATTACGCGAAGAACAATCTCCTTCCGCCGCCTGTTAAGAAGAAATATTCCAAGGATCATCTGCTCCTTCTTATTTTTATTTACTATTTTAAAAGTATTCTTTCCATCAAGGATATAGAGACACTGTTAAAGCCGATGACAGATGCCGGCTTTGGTCAGGATTCTGACAAGGATGCTTCCAGCCTTGCAAATATGTACCAGCAGATTTGCACCATGTGCAAAGGCCAGCTTGAACCACTCAAAGAAAATATCGCTTCTGCCTGGGAGACTGCCGGAGAGACATTTTCCGAGATTCCCGATACCAGCAAAGATACTTTTCAGATTCTGGCATTTATCTGCAGCCTGAGTTTTGACGTATACGTAAAAAAAATGATGATCGAAAAACTGATTGATACGTTTTCCAGTGAAGATTCCTCTTCCCATAAGAAATAAAAATACCCGGCTATACTGGCCGGGCATTTTTTCTTCACATCTTTTATTTTTCCATCCGCTCAAACACCATATCGTATCCGTCATTTCCATAATTCAATGACCGGTTCACACGACTGATCGTTGCTGTGGATGCACCTGTCTTTTCTGCAATCTCCAGATATGTCTTCTGCTCTCTTAACATCTTTGCCACTTCAAATCTCTGGGAAAGTGAGAGCAATTCATTGATGGTACAAATATCTTCAAAGAATGTATAACACTCCTCTTTGTCCTTCAGACTCAAAATTGCATCAAACAGGTAATCTACTGCTTCCGTTCTGATTTTTTTACTCATCTCTTACCTCTCCTTTGTCAGTCAGGTCACTACTTTTACATTTTATCACACTAAATTTTTAAAGTCCACTTTTTTATAGAGATTTTAGAGATTCAGACAATTTCGAATTTTTTAAAGAAATATTACGATTCTTTATAATTATTCAAAAATTCCTTTAATTTATTAAAATCCGTTGTCACCACCAGCTCTTCCGGGAACTTGCAAAATTCCAAAACTTCCTTTACATAGCTGAAATTGCCGGCATCCACGTCAATGTGTGCATCACTTCCCGTGGTCACACAAACTTCATATTGTTTGCATAATACTAACATTTGCAACACATTTTCTCTGGTATTTTTTCTGAATCCATCAGGTCTTAAGGAACTGTTATTGATCTCCAAAAGCGTCTTTGTCTCCTTTGCCGTTTGAACCAGCACTTCGTAATCTACCGGAAATCTGCCGTCATCCGGATGCCCGATAATATCAACATACGGCTTTTTCATGACTGCCGTATAAGCTTTCGTATTTTCTTCTCTGGTATGATCAAGTCCATAACATGGAGAATGAATCGATGCGATCACAATGTCCAGGTTTCTGCAGAGAGATTCCGAAAGATCCAGATCTCCGTCCGGATTCATGATGTTGAGCTCTGTTCCAAGAAGCAGTTTCACACCATGCATTTCACGCGGAATCACATTAAAATTCCGAAAATAAATCTCCTGACAGGATCCCGGCATTTGGGGTGCATGTTCTGTCAAAGATAATACTTCCAGCCCATTTTTTGATGCTGCATATGCCATTTCTCTCAAAGAACTGTATGCATGTCCGCTTGCAATTGTATGTGCGTGTGTATCTGCGATCAATCTCATAATTTATCCACTCCATTTCTTTTGATTTTTTATTCAGTATACCACATTTTATTCTGAATACAATTTTTCATCATGGATACACTAAATCCGAGGTGATAATTTTGGATAAAGAAAAACAAAAAGAAATGAAAAAAAATCAGGAACTGATTGACCATTATGATTATTTAAAAAATGCCGCTTCCTCCACAGACTGCACCGGACTGATCCCCGCGCTGCCCGAATCCGAGGACGAGCTTGATGCCTACAATGATGTTTATCAATATCAGACTCCACTCGTCAAACCAAAATCATAGAGGGATCACACCCGCTCTCCAATCACGATAATTTGACAAAAAACGTTGTTCTTCGTCAAACAAAATGCTATAATGTCTTTATCGTAGGTAAAACGAGTCACAACAAGTGATACAAAGGAGAGATATAAATAATGAAATGCCCAAAATGTGGAAAGGATGTCATTTTACAGAAAAAGCAAGTAGGGGTTGATGAAAATGGCAATCCGGTTTTAAACGAATACGCAATCTGCAAAGACTGCAAAAAACAATGGAATCTTGACAAACAACGTGCAAAAAAATCGGCTCCTAAACCGGCTGCTTCTGTAGCAAAACATATAGAAGCAGCTCCAAAGCAGGAGGAGCCAAAAGCACCTGTAGAAAAAACAGAAGAAACAAAAGCAACAGAACAAAAGAAAATCGCTGAGCACACAGACGAGCCAAAACAGCCTGTACAGAAAAAGAAGCGTCCAGCTTCCGAAAGACCGAAAAAGAAACGTCCGGTCTCTGAGCATTCTGAAGAAGCGCCTCGGAAAAAACGTCCTGCTTCCGAAGCTTCTGATGCTGTACCTAAGAAAAAACGCCCGGCTCCTGCAGATTCAAAAACAAGAGTGATTTCTGTTCCGGAAGAATTCAAACAGGAACCTTCCGAAGAAGAGCAGCGTTACGGTAATATTCCTTCTGAAAAAGTACGTGCAAAACGTGAACGTGCAGTGAAAAAAAGTTACGAGGATATGCTTGCATCTGATCCGGACAGAAAGTCTGTACACAAACGCAAGCCGGCGCCGAAGCCAGTAGAAGAGCCGGAAGAAATCGAAGACGAGGAAGAATATGAAGATGATTACATCACTCCAAGATTCCGGGTACTCCGTGTGATTTTCGGACTTCTTTCTATCGTAGCGTTTGGTTTCTTTACATACAAAGGAGTGATCAGCGGACTGGACAGCATTACCTCCGGAAGTAATTCCAACATTGGTACGTTCTATGTCATCATGGCACTTTGCATGCTGATCTCCGGACTGCTTCTTCTCATTCTTCAGAAGAGCAATACGATTTTTGCATTCCTGCTCCCGATGCTCTTTTATATCGGATGCAGCGTGATCGGTTTCCTGAAACATGGTGATGACAAGATGCTCTTATACAGTGCGATCGCATGTGTTGTACTTGCAGTGATCTTCCTGATCCTGACGATCTTGTCCAGACGTGACACTGAGGAAGACGAAGACTTTGATGATTATGATGATCCATTCGAAGAGGATCACGATAACTACTAATTTTAAATTATCATTTTATGCCGGTCTGATTTCATTCAGACCGGTTTTTTCACGCTTCTTTTTTTCCGGCATATACTTTTAGTAACATCTTTAAAAACTATGGAGTGCTTATGAAAAAAAGAATTCTCACATTTCTTCTTGCCGCATCCATGATCCTGCTTATGGGATGCCACTCTTCAAACAACAGTACCCCGACCGGCGGCAATCCGGATTCTTCCAAAGAGGAATTGACAAAACTCACCTTAAACGAAGTTGCACACTCGATTTTCTATGCCCCTATGTATGTTGCCATTGAAAAAGATTATTTCCGGCAAGAGGGCATTGAACTGGAGCTCGTCACAGGATTTGGAGCCGATAAAACGATGACTGCTGTACTTTCTGGTGAAGCAGATATCGGATTTATGGGGTCGGAAGCTTCCATTTACACGTATAACGAAGGCGCTTCTGACTTTGTTGTAAACTTTGCCCAGCTCACCCAGCGCGCAGGCAATTTTCTTGTTGCCAGAGAAGAGATGCCCGATTTTGAGTGGACAGATTTAAAAGGAAGCACTGTACTTGGCGGACGAAAAGGCGGAATGCCGGAAATGGTTTTTGAATATATCTTAAAACAACACGGTATGGATCCGAAAACCGATCTGAACATTGTACAAAACATTGATTTTGGTTCCACTGCCGCCGCATTCTCAGAAGGTCAGGCCGACTATACCGTAGAATTTGAACCCGGAGCCACATCCCTGGAAACAGGCCAGAAAGGATATGTGGTCGCTTCTCTCGGAACCGACAGCGGATACGTTCCTTATACTGCTTTCAGTGCCCGCAAAAGCTATATCAGCGAACATTCAGATACCATTCAAGGATTTGTAAATGCCCTGCAAAAGGGAATGGACTACGTACAGACACATTCTCCGGAAGAGATTGCCAAAATCATTGAACCGCAATTCCCGGAAACAGACCTTTCCACAATCACAACCATCGTATCCCGCTATTATGAGCAGGATTCCTGGAAAGAAAATCTGATCTTTGAACGTGACAGCTTTGAACTGCTCCAGGATATCCTGGAAAGCGCCGGCGAGCTGAAGGCCCGCGCTCCTTATGAAAAACTGGTCACAACTGATTTTGCAGAAAGTGCCGGACAAAATTAGTGCTTCACAATTTCTTTTGGTTTTATTAACATTAGATTCAAATTTATATCACATTTTTTACACATTTTCTTTTTATACTATAATTGTTCAAAAGAACAGAACACTTTTTCATAAACTTTTTCCCCCTTTGAGTCACAGAAATGTGGCTCTTTCCTTTTGTCCTTTTATTCTTGCATCTTCTCTGATGCAGTGTTACTCTATAGTTAATAACTTTTCAGGAGGGAACACCATGATCGATAAGAAACTCATCCCTGTCAAAGGATTAAAAAAAGAACCCTTTTCAGGTTCTCATTTTGGAATGCGCTATTATTTTTGTGCTGACGATACAAAAGAAAACTTTCTCGTATTTGTATATCCGGAACCATGGTCATTTGAAAAGACACCAGACGAACAAAAAACACAGAATACATTTCCCATGACCGAGGATGGAATGGATGCTGCGATTTCCTGGCTTTTGGAGCAGTACGATGCACGCAGGGATTTCTGGAACTCTGTTTCCAAAAACACGATGCATCTCGTCAATCAGACTTCCTAATTCTAAAAAATCTATAAGCTCCTTTTTATACTTTCATTACATTTAATTAAGATATTTTTTCACTTCTTGTCACATCTCATTCACAATTCACTGGTATTCTATATCTATCAACAAAAACAGAAGACGATGGCTGCACATGCAGCGCATCTGTGGTCATTGGACTTCGCCCAGATATTTATTTTTGACATTACCTAATTTTAGATAAATTTTCCCTTTTCTCAAGGCTGCACAGGATGAAAGTCCTGATGCAGCCCCTTTTCATATTACCGGATATATCCTTCCCGATATGCCTTCTGTTTATTTGCCTCATACAGCTCTGCAAATACAGTCTCATAATAAGGTCTTACAAAAAATAATCCTGCCAGTCCAAATGAAATCTTTTCTAAAATAAACCAGCCGATAAATGAAAGATCTAATACGAATACATCCATTTTCTGCCCCATCATCATGCGGCGACTGATCTGAAATGCCTCTTCTCTTGGCATCGTCGGATTCTCTGCCAGAATATATGGAATCATCCGATATTCATAGTGCTTGATAATCCCCGGCACGACAAGCAAAAGTGTCCAAAGTGCAGTATACAGATCTTTCAAAAAGATGGTCAATGCGATGTTTCCATAATTTCCATTCTGAAATCCGAAAAATATAGTTCCCGCAGACGGATTATCTCTCCTGTTCTGAATAAAGAAACGAATGCCGCCTACATAGACCACGTTTCCCACAACAATCTTGATCAGAAGCAGTACCAATGCAATAAACAACGAAAAAACGGACCATAATACTCCAAACCAGTATCCCAACCCATCAAACAGACTTGACAACCAGCCCTGATATCCATAAGCAGGAAGAATATCGGTGTAATCTCTGATCTTCAACATGATCTCTTTTTTCGGTCCATCCGGTTCCATCATCAGCACAAGTGTCAAAATCAATGCCATGCCTACGCACATCCAGTAATTTTTATAAAAATTCATCTTTGCATTGTTTTTCAGCTGTCCTCTTGTCCAGTTCGGCATCTTTTTTCCTCCATTTCCGGCTCACTGTTTTGTTCTGTGGCCTGTTTTTTATTATACTTCTGAATGAAAGGAAAATCTACCGAATCCTTTGATATTCCGGAAAATACTTTTTAAAGCTCTTCTGCAGGCAGTCCCTTGTTTCTTCTTCCATCTGGCGATAGCGCTTCATCAGGGATTTCCCTTTTTCTGTCACCGTACATTTTCCACCGCTTTTTCCGCCGTGCCTGCGCTCCAACAGCTCATAGCCCAGTTCCTTTTCTGCCCGGTTGATGATCTTCCAGCCTTTGCTGTAGGACATTCCCATTTCCCCGCAGGCATCCTTCATGGACTCCGTCACCAGAATGTGTTCCATCAAAATGACCAGTCCCGGTCCAAATACCAGATCTTCCTGATATATTTTAATTTTTAATGTCGGATGAAACATCTCTCACATCCTCCTATTCTTCTAAAAGCAAAATTCGTTTCGGGTCCACCTGTACCCACTGCGGGACCTGTGTCTGTTCCCGCTCCATCTTCATCCACATATTTTCTTTCGGATTTTCTCTGTTTCGAAATAAAATCGTCCACTCAAACGGCGCGCGTACCTCGCGGTCCACAGCCACCGGAATTTTATTCTCACTATCATGTGACGAAGCATCCGCCGGATGAAAATCATGCGCCCGAATTCCTACATGGGTGATTTTTTCTGAAACTTTCCGGTCTACCGTCAGTTCTACGCCCCAATCCAGTGCATACACTTTATGCATTCCGCACTTTTTTGCTCTCGAAATATTTTTACATCCTGTCAGTCGCGCTGCAATAACACGCTCCGGCTGTTCAAACAGTTCTTTCGTATCTTTTGAAACCAGAATTTCGCCCTGCCCCATTACCATCGTTCTGTCACACAACTTGTATATTTCATCCCGGTCATGACTTACAATGATTGTCGTTTTTCCAAACTCCCGGAGATGTTGTTTCAACTCAAACTGGAGTTCTTCTTTTAAGTAGCTGTCCAGTGCAGAAAACGGCTCGTCCAAAAGGAGCAGTTCCGGTTCACAAGCCAGTATCCTCGCCAGGGCCACTCTCTGCTGCTGCCCTCCAGAAAGACGGGCGGGATAGCCAGATGCCAGCTCTGACAGATGAAATTTTTCCATCATTTCCATTGCCCGCTCTCTTTTCGCCGCCTTTTTTCCCTGAATCCCTGCTTCAATATTTTGAAACACTGTCATATTGGGAAATAAGGCATAACTCTGAAACAAATATCCCACACTGCGTTTTCTGGGCGGCAGATTTACTTTATGACCTCTGTGAAACAATTCCCGTTTTCCCAGGCAGATTTTTCCCGAATCGGGTGTCTCGATTCCGGCAATTGCTTTGAATGTCATACTTTTTCCGCAGCCTGAGGCTCCCAGAATCCCGATACATCCGCCTTCTGCCTGAAATTGTATATGCAGGGGAAAGTTCTTGAGTTTTTTCTCAAAATCCACTTCTAATACGTTCATCTGTACTACCTCCGGCTAAATTTCTGAAATCCGTGCGTGACTGCATTCATTCCTGTCACTACCAGGAATGAAATGATCACCAGAATCCACACATACTGATACGCTTCTTCCATATTTCCGGCTGACACCGCGGAATAGACTGCAAGCGGAAGCGTTCTGGTCTCTCCTGCAATATTTCCTGCGATCATGGCGGTTGCTCCAAACTCTCCTAATCCTCTTGCAAATGCAAGGATTCCGCCTGACAAAATTCCGGACATAGCGTTTGGAAACCATACTTTCCAGAAAATGCACCATTCGGACATCCCAAGCGTCCTGCCTGCATAAAGGAGGTTTTCATCTACCTGCTGCAGCGCTCCTCTTGCCGAACGGTACATCAAAGGGAACGAAATCGCCACTGCTGCCAATACTGTTGCCTGCCATGAAAATGCAATCTTTGTTCCGAAAAATTCCAGAAAAAATCTTCCCACCGGGCGTTTTACCCCAAAGATGTACAACAGGAAAAATCCTGCCACAGTAGGCGGCAGGACAAGAGGAAGCGTCAGAATACCGTCACAGACCAGCTGCAGCTTTCTGCTGCGGATACGCTCCACGCCATATGCGGCTGCCAGTCCCAGAAAAAAAGTGATCACAATGGACACAGAAGCCGTTTTCATAGAAACAATGATCGGTGAAATCTCCATGTGCTCTCCTTCCCCAGTTACTCTGCATTCTTCTGAAAACCGTAGGATTCAAATACTTTCAGCGCCTCTTCGGACTGTAAAAACTCTACAAATTTTTCCGCTGCATCTTTGTGCTTCGATGCGCTTACCACGCCGACCGGATAAATTGCAGGCTCTGCCAGACTGTCTTTCGGTGCTTCTGCCACTACTTTCACCTTATCTGTAGTCGCTGCATCTGTCGCATACACGATTCCGGCGTCTGCACTGCCCTCTTCTACCCATTTTAAAACTTCTGTAACATTGGTTCCGAGACTTGCCTTTGCAGACACTGCATCCCAGATTCCCAGATTGGTCAGCACTTCTTTCGAATACTGTCCTACCGGAACACTTTCCGGATCTCCGATTGCGATCACATTTGCTTTGGTAATATCCTCAAAGTTCTGCAGATCCAGCGTAGAATCTGCTGCTGTGATCAGTACGATCTGATTCTGAAGAAGATCTACCACAGAGTCCTTCTCCACCAATCCCTGCTCCGTCAGCGCATTCATCTGCTTCGTCGCCGCTGACATAAAGACATCTGCCTCAATCCCCTCTTCGATCTGTGTCTGTAATTTTCCCGAACTGTCATAGGTGCCTTTTACGGTAATATTCGGATTTTCCTTTTCAAACATAGGAAGCAGTTCTTCTTCATAAGAATATTCCAGACTCGCTGCAGCAGCCACCAGTAACTCTACCGGTTTTTCCTCTTTTTTTGTTTCTTTTTGCTGCTCTTTTGTTTTCCCTTCGCCACAGCCTGCAAGCAGTGCTCCCGTCAATGCTGCCAGTGCCAGAATACTCCAGATTTTTCTTCGTTTCATCTCATACCTCCTGTTTTGTGTTTTTCTTTTATTATACATCAAGTTATTTTTAAAAACAACTTGATGTGTAATAAAAAGCTTTCGGCATGATACTGTAATACGTATCATATCCGAACGATAAATCAAGACAACGGAAGAGTTCAGCTCCAGCTGATTCTCTTCCGTCTCTTTTTTCTGTGCAAAATATCTATTTCTTTTTCTTCTCATACGGTGTTCCATGAAGCGGCAGCTTCGTCTGGAACTCACCAGTCAGTTTATAATAGGCTCCCGTGATCGCCGGAGCTGTCGGGATTGATGTGATCTCTCCAATTCCAATTGCGCCGTATCCCGGTTCTACTCCTGTTTTCTCGATGATCATGGACTCAATCTGTGGCACCTTATCTGCCCGGAACAGCCCTAATGTTCCAAATCTGGAAATCGGTCTGCCTTCCTTGATCTCATACTGTTCTGTCAGTGCATATCCCATTCCCATGACAACACCGCCCTCAATCTGGCCTTCCACACTGATTGGATTTACGGCTTTCCCCACATCATGGGCTGCCACCATTTTCTGAATCGTTCCATCTTCATTCAAAATACAGACCTGTGTTGCATATCCATATGCCACATGAGAAACCGGATTCGGAACATCACTGCCCATTTTATCAGTCTTTGCAAGATATTCTCCGTAGTATTCCTTTCCTTCCAGTTCCTGAAGTGAATGTGTCTTTAAATCTTCACACAATTTTTCACAGGCCCGTTTTGCCGCCTCTCCTGTGATCAATGTCTGCCTGGAACCGGATGTCGTTCCGGAATCCGGGGAATTGGATGTGTTTGCAGGACAGTACCAAATCTGCTCCACCGGAATCTGAGCGGTCTGCGACACCACCTGTGTCAGGACTGTTCCAAGTCCCTGACCGATACAGGAAGCTCCCGCATGAATCTGTACCATTTTATCCTGCACCAGCAGACGGCATCTTCCCCAGTCCGGCAGCCCCACTCCTACACCGGCATTTTTCATCGCACAGGCGATTCCTGCATACGGCGCCTGTTCATAAATCTCTTTGACAGCCTCCAGTGTCTCTGCAATTCCTGTAGAGGCATCTGCGATCTGTCCGTTTGGAAGCACCTGTCCGGGCCGCACCGCATTCCGATATCGGATCTCCCATGGAGAGATTCCCACCATCTCCGCCAGCAGATCCAGATTCCGTTCTGCTCCAAAACAGGTCTGGGTCACGCCGAATCCGCGAAATGCTCCAGCCGGCGGATTGTTGGTATACACGGCTTTTCCGTCAATGTCAATGGTCTGGAAATTGTAAGGCCCTGCCGCATGGGTACAGGCTCTTTGCAGAACCGGTCCACCCAGAGATGCATACGCACCTGTATCCGATACAACTACAGCTTTCATTGCAGTCAGATATCCGTTCTCGTCACATGCTGTGGTAATATCCATCCACATCGGATGCCGTTTGGGATGCACGGTGATACTTTCCTGTCTGGACAGCTTTACTTTAACCGGACGCTTTGTCAGGTATGCCACCAGTGCGGCATGATGCTGTACACTGACATCCTCTTTTCCACCGAATCCGCCGCCTACCAGCTTGTTTTCCACAATCACTTTTTCCGGCGGAAGTCCAAGCATCATACTACATTCATGCCGGGTATCGTAGGTTCCCTGATCCGAAGAATAGATAAATACTCCGTCATCAAACGGCATGGCCACTGCACACTCGGGCTCCAAAAAGGCATGTTCCGTCCACGGAGTTTCATAATGTCTGGTCACTTTATATTTCGAGTTGGCAATCACTTCTTCTGCATTTCCCCTGACCAGATGCTCATGGGCGAGTACATTTCCATCCGGCTGGATTCCCGGATGAATGCGGGGTGCGTCCTCTTTTAATGCTTCAAACGGATCCAGCACCGGTTGCAGCACTTCGTAATCCACCTTTACCATCGCCTTTGCACGTTCCAGAATCTCCGGTGTCTCTGCTGCGATCAGACAAATGGCATCTCCCAGATAATGTGTCACATGTCCGATCGGGATCATTGTATCCCAGTCCGGTTTCAGATGTCCCACCTTCACAGAACCCGGAATATCATCCGCCGTATATACTCCGATCACACCTTCTAATTCCAATACCTTCTCTGTATGAATCGCCAGCACTTTTGCTCTTGGATATTCGGAGCGCACCGCACTGGCATAGATCATATCATCCAGATACACATCATCCGGATACTGCCCGGTTCCAAGAACTTTCTCCTTTGCATCCACACGCAGGATCGGTGCCCCGACAGAGACCACGCCGCTGTTCTCTTTTGCCGGAAGATCTCCCCGAAACATCTCTGCTGAGAGCAGGATCGCCTCGATAATCTTTTGATATCCGGTACAGCGGCAGATGTTATTCCGAATGGCTGCAGCCGCCTCAACACGGCTCGGATCCGGATTCTGATCCAAAAGCCCCTTGGCGCACATCACCATGCCCGGAATACAGAATCCGCACTGCACCGCGCCAACCTTTGCAAATGCATATGCATAAACGTCTTTCTCCCGTTCACTTAGCCCTTCCACTGTGACTACAGATTTTCCCTGCAGCTTGGAAAGCATTGGAATACATGCCCTTGTTGCTTTTCCATCCACCAGCACCGTGCAGGTTCCGCACGCGCCCTGGCTGCATCCGTCCTTTACTGAAGTAAGCCTTAAATCATCCCGAAGAAACCGCATCAGCTTCGTATCCTGCTCCACCTCATAATCTTTTCCATTTACATGAACCATCAGCATATGAAAACCTCCTTTGGGGTACTCCCCGTTTTATTCCGTCATGTCTTCTCTCCTGTCAATGTCTTTTAATTCTTCCGGCGCACACTCCACGATCCGGATCTTCTCTTCATATTGCTTCATCAGCTGTCTGCCGCCCGTATCCCCGGTCAGATGCATAAGCTCCTGAAAATACGTGCTTCCCCACAATACCGGATTTCCGCGCATTCCATCATATCCGGCACAGACAATGCTGTTTTTATGAAGGCATCCCTCTTTTAAAATTTTCTGGATTGTAGCAGCCTGGATTCCCGGCTGATCGCAGACCAGAAACAACACACCCTCCAGGTCTGGATTTTGTGAGAGCAGTTCCTGCAGCGCCAAACTGACAGAATGTGAAATCCCCTGTTCCGGCTGTCTGTTCTCTACAATATGGATCCCTAGGCGCTGCGCTTCTTCTGACAGTGCTTCTCTTGCGGTCACGACCACCCTGGAAAGTCCCGAAAATGCTTCCAGCTTCTCAAGTGCATACCGATAAATCGGGATTCCCTGAAATTTTTCCGACAACTTGTCACTTCCAAACCGTTTTGCTTCCCCTGCTGCCAGAAGTGCCACTCCATAATTTCCATAGATCTGTCCAAACAGAGATACCGCTTCCAGCACACCGCCTCCGACTGCTCTTGCTTTGTCCGAGATTGTAACACAATGCTCTGGTTCACATCTGGCATCAATGTCTCCGATCTTCAATCCTTCTGTGACCTGTACATCCTTCTGGAGCATTCCACGGACAATTCCGCTCATCTTTGCATAGACCGCCTGCTTCCCGGTATAGGCAACAAGCTGCCCTTTTTCTACGGTATCTCCGATCCCTGCCACAGGCTCCATGATTCCATCTGCACTGGCACGGATCAGACGCTCGGTTGTAAAGCCGCCTATATTTCCCGGAACTCCGGTATTTGGGATTGCATCTTTTTCCCAGATCACACTGCCCAGTGTATGTCCTCTTTTTGTCTCGATGACGCAGTGACAGTCTTTTCCTGCGTAAAATCCAGGTCCTACACCGATGACAAACGGCGCGTCCGTAATCCGGGTTCCCAGATTCTTCTTTGCCAGGATTGCATCCACTACTACATCCGGATGAAACGACCTGATAATGTCTGCTTTTGGATCCACCAGTACCGGAATCTCTCCTCTTTGTAAGATCCTGTCTGCTTCTGCAGCATCCTTTGCCAGCACCCCTTTTAAATCTTCCACCTCTGCCTCGTTTTCGTAAACTGCTCTGGAGAGCGCCACGCTTCGCCGCACGGTCAGAGGAACCGCAATCTCTGTCATCACAATCTGATGTCCTGCATGGTATAAGCGAGAGGCAATTCCTGTTGCCAGATCTCCTGCTCCTTTGATTACAATCTTCATTCTTCTTCCTGCCTTCCTTCTGCTGTCACTGTCACATCTGCAAACCCGCGTTTTTGCAATTCCCGGCAGATTTCCTGCGCAAACTGTCTTCTTCGCCTGGTGTCTGCTTTATTTAAAATCACCTGATACCGCATGGTTTCTCTGACATTCTTTTTCCCGCCGCGGCTTTCAAGTGCCAACCTCGCGATATCCAATGCTGATATCGGGTCTGTTATCTTCTTCTCCAAAATTTCTGCTGCCAGCCCGGGACGAAAACACGCCTCCCGAAAGGTCTTTCCCACTGCGTCCAGACCGTAAACTGCCAGCACCCGTGTACTTTTTTGATAGATGACCGGCTCCCACGACTCCGGTACTTTACAGGGAAGCCTTCTGGCTCCGTCTGCCTCGATCAAAAACAAATCCGGATCATACCTTCTCACCTCATCCAGAAACGCCTCTGAAACACCTCTGACCTTTTCCGGATTATCATCCTGTTCTCCAAACCACACCTGATAAGTCTGCACCCATCTTTGTGCAATGCGCTCTGCATCCGCACCGAGTAAAAACTGCGGTTCTTTTTTCATCCGTGTGGTCGTAGTCACTGCCACATTTTTCTGTCTTTTTTCCATTTCACCCGCAAGCCTGTGGATCGTAGTTGTTTTTCCTCCTGCTCCGACCACGGAGATCACTTGTTTTACTGTCTCTGTAATCTGCAGTTCATCTAAGAGGGACTTCTTTATCTGTAGATTTCCGTTTTCCCATTTCCATATACTTGTCATGTCTGTTTGCTGTCTCTTTCTTTTTTTAGGGCTTCTTCATCAGAAGCCCCTTTCACTTTACCGAAATCCCACAGATCCTGCAACCTTTGATTTTACCGAAGCAAATAAGAGTAATCCCGGCACACGGTTTCAATCATGCGTCCCAATCCATCCGGAAGCTCTGCCGGTTTCTCCGGTTCCCAGGTAAAGGTCTTTCCAAAGAAGCGTACCTTACAGCGCCGGGTCTCTTGATCCAGAACTGCAAATCCCTGATTCTTACTGTTTTCCATATCTGCTTCTGTTGCGAAAAGTGTGAATTTATCCAGATATGGAGCGCTGGAATATGGACAGAAGCTCTTACAATTACCGCACTCGTTACACAAATAATCTACATGGATGATCTGGTGTTTTTCCATACCCGGTACCTGAATGGCAATGTTTGCACGGTTTGGACAGACTTCTGCACAGTTTTCACAGATAGTGGAACATCCAAGGCATCTGCCTGCCTCTTTTGTCTCTTTCTGTTCCTCTTTTAATACACCCCTCTTGGCATATACATTTTCTTCCTCTTCCAGCTTATCAAAATCACGCGCCAACACTTCTCCTACAATTGCCTCAGCCACTTTTCGTCCGTCCCGTATCGCCTCTACAACCGTTGCCGGTCCATACAGACCATCGCCTGCTGCATACACATTGTCATCACTGGTCTTTAATGTCTTTTCATCGACATATAATCTTCCCTTTTCCGATACTGCCAGACCATTTGCCTGATACCAGTCTGTCGGCACTTTTTCTCCAACTGCAGCGATCACCGTATCTGCCGGAACAAAAACTGTCTCTCCGGTCTCTGTCACACCCCTTCTGCCCGATGCATCATAATCGGAAAGCTGCATCACTTTGCAGAGGAGCCGGCCGTTTTCCAGTTTTACAGGAGACAATAACTCTTTGAATTCCACTCCATCTTCCAAAGCCATCACAAGTTCTTCTTCATCCGCCGGCATATACCGCCTCGTTCTTCTGTAAACCAGATAGACATGCTCCACGCCTGCGTTTCGCTTTGCCGCTCTTGCGGTATCCATGGCAGTGTTTCCGCCTCCAATGACTACGACATGTTTTCCAAGTGAAACCTTGCCGTCTGTCTGCTTAAATTCTGCCAGAAATTCCAGAGCATTTTTCGGAATTCCACTTTCCAGCTTTAAGCTTCCCTGAACCGGAGCCCCCACTGCCATCACGATCTTCGTATATCCCTGTGTTTTCAGCTCTTCCAAAGATTCCACCTTTGTATTACAGCGGATGTCCACCTGCATCTTTCTTAAGATTTCCGCATCTTTTTCAATGGCATCCTCCGAAATACGAAATGGCGGAATCACATGACGTACCACGCCTCCTAAAGATTCTTTTGCCTCAAATAACGTGACTTCCATACCGCCTTTTCTGAGGAAATATGCAGCCGCCATTCCTGCCGGACCACCTCCGATGACTGCCGCTTTTCCTGCTTTTGCGACTGCTGGCACCGGAAGTTTTTCAAGCAGCTCCTCATATCCATTTTCTGCCGCTTTTAATTTCATCTCCCGGATATGAACCGGCGTTTCATAAAAGTTTCTGGTACATTTGCTCATACAGTTATGTGCACAAATCGTTCCTGTAATAAACGGAAGCGGGTTCTTCTCTGTGATCACTTCCATTGCTTCCTCATACTTTTCTTCTCCCACAAGCTGCAGATACGTTGTGATATCCTGATGGATCGGGCATCCCTCTTTACACGGCGCCACGAAACAATCCATGAGCGGAACTTCTTTTTTCATCTTTCTTGACGGCAAAGGCTTCATTGCCTTCACATGATGCGGATCTTTCACCGCTTCTTCTGCAAGTTTTCCTGCAGCTTCTACGTCAATCTTCTCAAACGGAGCATTCTCCTTGTCCAGAAGCTTTGCCATCTGCGTCAGTCTCTGATAACCGCCCGGTTTCAAAAGAGTCGTTGCCACAGTAACCGGCCAGATGCCTGCATCCACAATTCTTTCTATATTATAGTAATCTGCTCCTCCGGAATAAGAGATACGCAGTCTGCCGTCAAATTCTTTTGCCAGCTTTGCCGCCAATGAGATAGACAGCGGATATAAGGATTTACCAGACATATACATCTCTTCGCTTGGAAGCTCATTCTGTTTCACATCCACAGGGAAGGTATTGGTGATCTTCACACCAAACTCCAGATCCCTCTCTTTCGCCGTATTCATCAGGCGTGTCAGCATCGGAACTGCATCTTCATACTGCAGGTCATCCTTAAAGTGGAAGTCTCCAAACTGTATGTAATCATATCCCATCTCATCCATGGTCTTTCTCGCAAACTCATATCCAAGCAGTGTCGGATTGCATTTTACAAAGGTATGGAATCCTTTTTCCATAAGCAGATACATGGCGATCCGTTCAATCTCCTGCGGAGGACATCCATGCAGTGTGGAAAGTGTCACGGAATTGCATATTTCCGGCGAGATCTGCTCGATATCTTCTGTTGTCACGTGCTCAAACCAATCCGCATGCTCCAGTAAATATGCCTTGCAGTGCTTGAAAATCTCTGTATCTTCTGCGTGTTTCATGGAATTCAGGAAGGTATCCACCTTCGGGGACTGGATGCCTGCCAGATCATACCCTACACTGACATTGAACTGGAATCCTTTCATATCTCCAAGCCCAAACTCTTTGGCGATCACTTTCAATAAGAACCATGCTTTGATATACTCTTCCATTGCCTGCGGTACCGTCAGCTCTGTGGACCACTCACAGTTATATCCTTCATCGTCTGCCTTGATACACGGACGATTGATGCACGCTGCCAGCTCTTCTCCATCCATAATCTGCACGGTCTTCAATTCAAAGAAACGGCTGCCGGCATAGTAGGCTGCCACAATATTCTGTGTCATCTGCGTATGTGGACCGGCTGCGGGTCCAATCGGCGTCTCCAGCATACGCCCGAACATCGTCCGGTTATGTGTTCCATCTGCCCGGTACGCATGATGCTGTCCGAACACGGTTCCTCTTTTTTTCTTTTCCTGTAATACCCAGTCTACCAACTGTTCAAATGACATCGGTGTCATAACTTCACTCATCCTCATGCCCTCCTTATGCGTTGATCCTCTCAGCCAGTTCTTTTGCCGCCTGTCTGCAGTCTGCCATCACCTTTACTTCATCTATAGATACAAGTTCTCTGTCTTTCATCAATACTTTTCCATTCGCCACTGTGGTTACTACCTGTTTTCCGGTCATACCGAATAAAATGTGGCTGTTTGCATTGTCCCCGTTCATCGGTGTCAGCGGATCATAGTCCACAACAATCACATCTGCAGCAGCTCCTTCCTTCAATACACCAAGCTTCTGTGGGAAATAACGCTCTGCAATTTTCACATTTCCTTCAAAGAGCATCTGCGGAACCTCTCCCCATGCAGCGTTCGGATCACACAGATGATGTTTATGCAGTACATTCGCCACTTTATACGATTCTGTCATATCATGAGTATATCCGTCTGTTCCAAGTCCGGTCAGGATTCCTCTGTGCACCAGTTCCATCGTCGGAGGACATCCACAGGCATTGCCCATATTGGACTCTGGATTATGTACAACCATCGTGTTCGTCTCTTTGATCAGATCCATCTCATGGCCGTTGATATAAATGCAATGTCCAAGCAGTGTCTTTTCTCCCAGGATTCCCCAGTCCATCAGACGATCCACGATCCGCTTTCCATAATATTTCAGACAATGATGCAGATCTTCGATCCCTTCTGCCACATGGATATGATATCCCACGCCGTCTGGCTTGTTCGCTGCCGCCAGCTCCATCGTCTCATCAGAAATCGTAAACTGTGCATGCATTCCCATCATGCCCGCGATCATGCCGATATCCTCTTTTTGTGCATGGCGGATAAACTCTGCATTTTCCATAACGGAATCTCTTGCCTTTTCCTTCCCGTCACGATCCGAGATCTCATAGCATAAACAGGAGCGGACTCCGGTTTCTTTCGCAGCCCTTTCAATCTCATATAAAGAACCACGGATAGAACCAAAGCTTGCATGATGGTCAAATACCGTTGTCACACCATTTTTGATTGAATCAATATATGTAGCCATGGCGCTTAAATATGTATCATGCAAGGTCAGATTGCGGTCAATCGTCCACCACATCCCATCCAGAATATCTAAAAATCCTTTTGGATCATATCCTTTGACGGACAGTCCTCTTGCGAATGCACTGTAAATATGTTCGTGTGCATTGATAAAGGCAGGCATGATCACCTTGCCCTTTGCATCCAAAAACTCCGCATCCGGATACGCCGCCTTCACTTCCGAAAGCGTACCAGCCTTCACGATTTTTGTCCCGTCAATCACCACGGCCCCGCATTCCAGATATGGATTGTCCGCATCTCTTGTGATCATCCTGCCGTTTCCTAAAATAAGCATATTAACCTCTCCTTTTCTTTTTGAAATTCTTTTATTTTTGTACATATCTTCCAGAACTGCTTTTGTTGTTTATAGAATACCATCAAAACTGCACAAATGCAACACGATTCTAAAACTTTTTTAGGTATTCTAAAACTTTTTTAGAAAAACTATTGATTTTATGGATTTTTATGATATTATGAGTTTAGAAGCAGTTGTTTTTGACAGATTTTACCAATATTTTTTCACAAAGGGAGGGATGACTATGGATCATACACTCAAGCTTCTAAAGCAAATGGCGCATGGTATTGCAAAACAGTTCGGAACTTCCTGTGAAGTTGTCATTCATGATCTGAACAAGGATCTGGAGACCTCCATCGTCCACATTGAAAACGGACAGGTAACAAACCGCAAGTCCGGAGACGGACCTTCCGGGATCGTACTGGAGACCTTGCACAAAAACGCTGCCAAAGTACAAGATAAGCTTTCTTATCTCACACGCACGGAGGACGGCCGGATTTTGAAATCCAGTACCCTTTACATAAGGGATGCCGATGAAAAGATTTCTTATATCTTTTCCATCAACTATGACATCACAGCACTTCTTACGATAGACAGTGCACTGGGGTCGCTTCTTCACACCGAACCGGAAACAGATACTTACACAGTCAGCAAGCCTCACTCGCCGCAGACGATCACACGCAATGTAGAAGAGCTGTTAAACGATCTGATGCAGCAGGGCGTGGCACTGGTCGGAAAACCGGTGGCTTTAATGACCAAGGAAGATAAGATTCAGGTGGTCCGCTATCTGAATGATGCCGGTGCGTTTCTGATCACAAAATCAGGAGATAAGGTTGCAAATCTTCTCAATATTTCTAAATTTACACTTTACAGTTATATGGATGCAGGAAAATAGCAGATCATAAGGAGGTTTTACACATGGAGACAATCAAATGGGCAGTCAATCATATGCCGAAGACCGAGGATGCCAACCTTCCGGTCATGGCACTTTCCGAGGTGGAAAAAGCCCGCACGTTCCACGAAAGTTTTCCGCAATATAGTGTCACACCACTCGTAAAACTGAACCACATGGCCGAAAAATTAGGACTTGGTTCACTTTACATCAAGGATGAGTCTTATCGCTTCGGACTCAATGCATTTAAGGTACTGGGAGGCTCTTTTGCCATGGCGCGCTACATTGCACAGCAGACCGGCAAAGATGTCAGTGAACTTCCATATCAGGTACTGACTTCCGAATCTTTAAAAAAGGAATTCAGGCAGGCTACTTTCTTTACTGCAACAGATGGAAATCACGGACGCGGAGTTGCCTGGGCTGCCAACAAGCTAGGACAAAAGGCAGTTGTCCTGATGCCTAAAGGAAGTACACAGACCCGTTTAAACAACATCCGAAAAGAGGGCGCCACTGCTACGATTGAAGAATGCAACTACGATGAATGCGTGCGCATGGCTGCCGATATGGCTGCTAAAACTGAACATGGTATCATCGTGCAGGATACTGCGTGGGACGGTTATGAAGAAATTCCGGCATGGATCATGCAGGGATACGGAACCATGGCCATGGAAGCCGACGATCAACTTCATGAAGACGGCTGCCAAGCCCCGACTCATGTATTTATCCAGGCTGGTGTCGGATCCCTTGCCGGTGCTGTTCAGGGATATTTTGCGAACCGCTATCCCAAGACCCCGCCGAAAGTGGTCGTTGTGGAAGCCGAAGCGGCTGCCTGCCTTTACAAAGGAGCTGCTGCCGGAGACGGTGCGATCCGCATTGTAGACGGTGACATGCCGACGATCATGGCCGGGCTTGCCTGCGGCGAACCGAACACCATCTCCTGGGATATCTTAAAGAATCATGTGGATACCTTTGTTGCTGCACCAGACTGGGTCGCTGCAAAAGGAATGCGGATGCTCGCCGCACCGATCAAGGGAGATACGCCGGTCACTTCCGGAGAATCCGGAGCCGCACCGTTTGGAACGCTCGCCTGCATCATGTGCATGGACGAATATCAGGAATTAAGAGAACACCTGGGCCTGGATGAAACTTCCCGGGTACTGCTTTTCTCCACCGAAGGAGATACCGATCCTGCCCGTTACGAATCCATCGTATGGGACGGCAATGAACGTTAGATCAGGAAACCATTTCATTCATTATGTTTATCAAGGAGGATTTTAAAATGGATTTCAACAAAATCAAAGAAGCTGCACAGAACTATGAAGCGGATATGACAAAATTTCTCAGAGAGATCGTAAAATTCCCGGGTGAGAGCTGTGGGGAAAAGGATCACATTGAACGGATTGCCGAAGAGATGCGGAAACTGGATTTTGATAAAGTCGAGATCGATCCGCAGGGAAATGTACTCGGATATATGGGAACTGGAGAGACACTCATCGGATTTGATGCACATATTGACACCGTTGGTATCGGAAACCGTGACAACTGGGAATTCGATCCATATGAAGGATTCGAATCTGACACAGAGATCGGAGGACGTGGTACTTCTGATCAGCTCGGCGGTATCGTCTCTGCAGTTTACGGTGCAAGGATCATGAAAGATCTGGGGCTTTTAAGTGACAAATATACAGTCCTTGTCACCGGAACCGTACAGGAAGAAGACTGCGACGGCCTCTGCTGGCAATACATCATCAACGAAGATAAAGTCCGTCCGGAATTTGTGGTATCCACAGAACCGACTGACGGCGGTATCTACCGCGGACAGCGAGGACGTATGGAGATCCGTGTAGACGTCAAAGGCGTATCCTGTCACGGCTCTGCACCGGAGCGTGGAGACAATGCAATCTACAAGATGGCTGATATCCTGCAGGATGTCCGTGCACTGAACGAAAACGATGCCGAAGAGACAACTGAAATCAAAGGACTCGTAAAAATGCTGGATGAAACATATAATCCGGAATGGGAAGAAGCAAGATTCTTAGGACGGGGTACCATCACAACTTCTGAGATTTTCTTCACTTCTCCAAGCCGCTGTGCGGTTGCAGACTCCTGCTCTGTTTCTCTGGATCGCCGTATGACTGCCGGAGAGACATGGGAAAGCTGTCTGGATGAGATCCGTGCACTTCCAAGCGTACAGAAATATGGGGAGGATGTAACGGTTTCCATGTACAACTATGACAGACCATCCTATACCGGACTGGTATATCCGATCGAATGCTACTTCCCGACCTGGGTCATTCCAAAAGACCACAAAGTCACAAAAGCTCTGGAAGAAGCCTACAAGGGTCTTTACGGAGAAGAAAGGATTGGAACACCAGAGACTGCAGAGATGAGAAAAGCCCGCCCACTGACTGACAAATGGACGTTCTCTACAAACGGCGTTTCCATCATGGGACGAAACGGCATTCCTTGTATCGGATTTGGTCCTGGAGCAGAAGCACAGGCTCATGCACCAAATGAAAAGACCTGGAAGGCAGACCTGGTAGTATGTGCCGCTGTTTACGCTGCACTGCCGACTTTATATTGTAAATAAATTTTCAAAATAACAAGAAACACAACAGGCACAGCCTGAGTATATGGAGGAATCACACTATGAAAACATTACAGGATTACATCGATAAACTGAACGCACTCAACTTCAAAGACATGTACAACTCTGACTTTTTCCTGACCTGGGAAAAAACAGACGACGAACTGGAAGCAGTATTTACACTGGCAGACGCACTCCGTTTTATGAGAGAAAACAACATCTCCACAAAAGTATTTGAAAGCGGACTCGGAATCTCTTTATTCCGTGACAATTCCACACGTACCCGCTTCTCATTTGCTTCCGCATGTAACCTGCTCGGCCTTGAGGTACAGGATCTGGATGAAGGAAAATCGCAGATTGCGCATGGTGAGACGGTTCGTGAGACAGCCAACATGATTTCTTTCATGGCAGATGTCATCGGAATCCGTGACGATATGTACATCGGAAAAGGAAATGCTTACATGCACGAAGTCGTAGATGCTGTGACAGAAGGACACAAAGACGGGATTCTTCAGCAGAAACCAACGCTTGTTAACCTGCAGTGCGACATCGACCATCCGACACAGGCAATGGCCGATATGCTGCATATCATCCATGAATTCGGCGGTGTCGAAAATCTGAAAGGCAAGAAGATCGCCATGTCCTGGGCATACTCTCCTTCCTACGGAAAACCGCTCTCTGTTCCACAGGGTGTGATCGGACTGATGACACGTTTTGGAATGGACGTTGTACTGGCACATCCGGAAGGATATGAAGTCTTCCCGGAAGTGGAAGCTGTTGCTGCCGAAAATGCAAAAAAATCCGGCGGTTCTTTCACAAAGACCAACAATATGGCAGAAGCTTTCAAAGATGCCGACATCGTTTATCCAAAGAGCTGGGCGCCGTTTGCTGCCATGGAAAAACGTACTGAATTATATGGAAACGGTGACTTTGCGGGAATCGATGCTCTGGAAAAAGAACTTCTGGAACAGAACGCACAGCACAAAGACTGGGCTTGTACAGAAGAACTGATGAAGACGACCAAAGACGGTAACGCGCTTTACCTGCACTGTCTGCCTGCAGATATCACAGGTGTCAGCTGCGAATCCGGTGAAGTCGATGCCAGCGTATTCGACCGCTACAGAACACCACTTTATAAAGAAGCCAGCTACAAACCGTATATCATCGCAGCCATGATCTTTCTTGCAAAATTTGCAGATCCTGCTGATATCTTAAAGAAGCTGGAAGAGAAATCCACACCTAGAGTTTTTGAGTAAAACCTGTTATACTAGAACACGATGCGAAATGGATTATATTCAAGGAGGGACTAAGCTATGCTAAAATATGTAGAAACCAAAAATGCACCGGCAGCAATCGGACCTTATTCTCAGGGAATCATCTGTAACGGAATTGCGTTTTTCTCCGGTCAGATCCCGCTCTCTCCGGTAACAGGAGAAGTGGTTGGAACCACGATCGAAGAACAGACAGAACAGGTGATGTTAAACATCAAAGCGCTTCTTGAAAGCCAGAATGCGGATTTTACAGATGTGGTAAAAACAACCTGTTTCCTTGCAGACATGGGTGATTTTGCTGCATTCAATGAAATCTATGCAAAATATTTTACAGGAAAACCGGCGCGCTCCTGCGTTGCTGTAAAAGATCTTCCAAAAGGAGTTTTATGTGAGGTAGAAACAATCGCATCAGTCGGGGAGGAATAAAAATGGCAAGAAAAAAACGAATTGTCATTGCCTTGGGCGGAAACGCCCTGGGCAACACCCTTCCGGAGCAGATGGCAGCTGTCAAGATCACAGCCCGCGCCATCGTCGATCTGATCGAGGAAGGATGTGAAGTTGTTGTTGCACACGGAAACGGCCCTCAGGTCGGTATGGTCAACAACGCAATGCTCGCTCTGACTCACGAAGACGCACAGCAGCCCAATACCCCTCTATCTGTCTGTGTTGCCATGAGCCAGGCTTATATCGGTTATGATCTTCAGAATGCTTTAAGAGAAGAGCTTCTGAATCGCAATATTACAGATATTCCTGTTGCAACCATGATCACACAAGTACGGGTTGATGAACATGATCCTGCTTTTGCCTGTCCGTCCAAACCGATCGGACGTTTTCTTACAGAAGAACAGGCAGAAGAAATGTCGCAGAAATATGACTACATTATGAAAGAAGATGCCGGAAGAGGTTACCGCCGTGTGGTAGCTTCTCCAAAACCACAGGAGATCATTGAAATCGGAACCATCCGGACCATGGTGGATTCCGGTGATCTTGTCATTGCCTGCGGAGGCGGGGGCATTCCGGTGATCCGTCAGGGCAATCATTTAAAAGGTGCCAGTGCAGTCATAGACAAAGATTTCGCCAGTGCTCTGCTTGCAAAAGAACTGGATGCAGATTTTCTGATCATCCTCACTGCAGTAGAAAAAGCCGCCATTCATTTTGGGACTCCGGACCAGAAATGGCTGGATGATATCACGGTAGATGAGGCAAAACAGTATATTAAAGAAGGACATTTTGCCCCCGGCTCTATGCTTCCGAAGATGCAGGCAGCCGTGGAATTTGCAGAATCAGCACCCGGAAGGAAGTCTTTGATCACATTACTAGAAAAAGCCAGAGAAGGAATCCAGGGTCTTACAGGCACCAGGATCCATCTCGAATAAAGGGGGACACCTTACTTATGAAACATCAGACAACCCGCTCTACTATTTTTGATCTGCATGGAGTACCTGCTTTCAATCAGGCATTTCCACTTGCACTTCAGCATGTTGTCGCAATGATCGTGGGCTGTGTAACACCTGCCATCATTGTATCCGGTGTAGCCGGACTTTCCGAAGCAGACTCTGTCATATTGATCCAGGCGGCTCTGGTCACTTCCGCCCTCTCGACACTGCTTCAATTATTTCCGTTTATCAAGACCAGATATTTTGCCATCGGCTCCGGACTTCCGGTCATCATGGGAATCAGTTTTGCCTATGTGCCGAGCATGCAGTCCATTGCTGCTGAGTATGATGTCGCCACCATTTTAGGGGCTATGATCGTCGGCGGTGCCATTGCCGTTTTTGTGGGACTTTTTATCCGCAGTATCCGCAGATTCTTCCCACCTCTGATTACGGGAACCGTTGTATTTACCATTGGTCTTTCCCTTTATCCAACCGCGATCAACTATATGGCCGGCGGTACCGGAAGTAAAGATTACGGATCCTGGCAGAACTGGCTGGTAGCGCTCTTAACATTGACAATCGTAACGGTATTAAACCATTTTGGAAAAGGAATCTGGAAGCTTGCATCCATCCTGATCGGTATTATCGGAGGATATATCATTGCGCTGTTCTTCGGAATGGTTGACTTTTCTCCAATTCAGGATGCATCATTTTTTCAGATCCCAAGTCCGATGCATTTTGGCATTCGTTTTGAGCCGTCTGCCTGTATCGCCATCGGCCTGTTATTTGCGATCAACTCTATCCAGGCGATCGGCGATTTTTCTGCAACCACAAGCGGTGGTATGAACCGTATGCCGACGGATCAGGAACTTCAGGGAGGAATCGTAGGATATGGAATCTCCAATATCCTGTTTTCTCTCCTTGGCGGACTCCCGACTGCAACCTACAGTCAGAATGTTGGTATCGTTGCAACTACAAAAGTCATTAACCGCTGTGTACTCGGCGGTGCCGCTTTAATCCTGTTAGTTGCCGGACTGATTCCAAAGTTCTCGTCTCTTTTGACGACGATTCCATATTGTGTACTCGGCGGCGCTACGGTTTCCGTCTTTGCATCAATTGCAATGACCGGAATGAAGCTGATCACTTCTCAGAAGATGTCTTACCGGAATACATCCATTGTAGGGCTGGCAGTTGCACTGGGAATGGGAATTTCACAGGCAAGTGGTTCTCTTGCCAGCTTCCCGGACTGGTTTGTGATGATCTTCGGCAAATCACCGGTTGTAGTGGCTACATTACTTGCAGTACTCCTCAACATTGTACTGCCCAAAGACAAAGAAGATGCAAACTGATTTGTACATTTGACAGTCTTTCTTACATAACAAAAATGTTCCCATCAGGAAATCCCGATGGGAACATTTTTGCTTTTATAGCTCCCAGAATGCAATCTTGGCATCCAAAGCTTCTATTTTTATTTCATAATCCTGCGGATAATACCTTGTAGAAAACACAGTCTCTCCATCATTGACAAACACTTCTACAGAGGAAACATCTGCAAGAATCCGGACATTTCTGACTTCACTTACTTCCCTGAATCTAAGACTTCTTCCCGCCGATACGGACGTCTTGTCCTGGCTTGTAAACTTCATCTCAAATCTTCCGTTTTCATATTCCAGAACCAGTTCTTTTGCCAGTACTGCGCGGAAGTGATTTCCTGTGATATTCTGCACCTCTGCCTCAAAGACTTTTGTACCTCTCTTCTCCAGAACAGAGACAGCTCTTTCTTCTCCTCTGCGCAGCGCTTCCAGTTCTTTTACCGGCTGCTGAAGCACTTTTTTGTCTTTGACATGCACTTCTCTTGGAAATGTAAAGCAGTGCTGCCATCCATCTTCCAGCGTCAGGTTTGTGTATTCCTCACAATCCGGCATTCCCATCCAACTGATATGAATCCGGCGTCCATTCTCACTTTCAAAACTCTGCGGCGCATAATAATCAAATCCATAGTCCCAGAGTTCATAGTCAGAAAGCACATACTCGGAAAGGAGATCCCCCTCTACCAGAAAATATCCGGACTGGTACACATTTCGTGAATCCCACACGCCACCTTCCAGCCCCTGCACGGAAGTCGATAAAATCTTTCTGCCTTCTGTTTCAAAATAGTCCGGGCACTCCCACATATATCCAAATCGTTCTGCTGTCTTTACATCGCTTTTGTAGGTCCAATTCAGCTGATCCTCAGACTCAAAAATCAGCACTTTTCCTTCATCTTTCTGGGTTCTGGCTCCCTGCACCATATAATACATACCGTTTTCTTTCCAGACTTTTGGATCTCTCACATGACAGGTCAGATCCTGCGGATAATCACTGTTTCTCATCAGTTCTCTTTTTCTGCCAAAACGCTCTCCGTCCTCGCTGACCACCAGAACTGTGTTTGCCTCCCGGCCGGTTCGGATATAGTCAAATTCTCCGTCCTCAAGCTTCACATTTCCGGTATAGTACAGGTACATCTTTCCGTCTTCGATAAACGCTGATCCCGAATACACGCCATGGCAGTCAAATGGCTGATCCGGATACAGACTGACACCCTCATATTTCCATTCGATCATATCCCGGCTTGTATAGTGTCCCCACATCTTCAGACCGCCCGTTGCATTAAATGGCGAATATTGAAAAAATGCGTGGTAGATTCCTTTGAACTGACACAGTCCGTTGGGATCATTGAGCCACCCTGTCGGCGGCATCAGATGCAGCTTCTGGCGGAAACGGTCTTTGCCTTCTGCACACGCTTCTGCAGACTTTGTTAAACCTTCCAGATCTCTTGTCAATGCATTCATATCTCTATCTCCTATTTTTTATGAAGTACCATCATTTTTTCTCCACAGCTGACATGATCTGCAGAAACCTTTTCCACATCATAGTCATCTGCATTAGTAAGAATCATCATCGTTGTTGTCTCGTATCCCTCTTTTTGGATCGCATCCAGATCCATCTTAAGAAGTACCTCTCCCGCATGAACATAAGCTCCGTCTGCCACACACTTTTGGAATCCTCTGCCTTCCATCTTTACGGTATCAATTCCTGCATGGATCAAAAGCTCTCCGCCGGATGGTGTGGTCATACAAACTGCATGCCCCGTATCATAAATACTTAGAATCGTACCGTCACAAGGGGCTACAAGCTCCGCTGCTTCCGGCTCTACAGCAACGGTTGTTCCCAGGATCTCCTCCGCAAATGTGGCATCGGAAATCTCAGATGTCGGAACAACTTTTCCGGAAACAGGACTTCCCAGCGTCTCTTCTGTGACAGTCTCTGCCTGTGAAACCGGAAGCTCTTCTGCCGGAATCACTGCTTCTGCCTGCTCTTTTATTTCTTCCTTTTTATCTTTATAAAGGATAAAGGATACCGCAAAGGCAACTCCGACTGCGATCGCCATCTCGACCAGATACTGTACCGGCTGATTCAGGCACAGAAGGATACCAAAAATACCTGTCACTCCGGTTCCTTTTGCTCCAAGGTGTACGATTGATGCATACAGTGCACCGCATCCTCCACCGATACATCCTGCAATGAACGGTTTGAAAAATCTTAAGTTCACTCCAAAGATCGCCGGCTCTGTAATTCCCATAAATGCACTTAAAGATGATGGAAGTGCCAGCGCTTTGATCTTCTTATCTTTTGATTTTACTGCAACTGCCAACGCCGCTGCTCCCTGTGCCACGTTTGCCGCACTTGCCAGCGGAAGCCAGTAAGTCACTCCATACTGTGCAAGCTGTCCCAGGTCAATCGCTGCATACATCTGATGGATTCCTGTCACTACGGTCGGTGCATACAGACCTCCCATTACGAGACTTCCCAATCCCAGAGGAAGTGTCAGAAGCCACTGGATACAGTTCAGGATCGCATTCTCCGCCCATACAAAGACCGGACCAATGGCTGCCAGCGTCAGATACCCTGTCACAAATACACTTACCAAAGGTGTTACGAACAGATCCAGTACCTCCGGAACAACCTTGTGCAGCTTTTTCTCAATCACAGACATCAGCCATACGGCAATGATAATCGGAATGATATGTCCCTGATACCCAACCATATCAATCTGATAGAGTCCAAAGAATACCGACTGCGTTGCTTTCACACCTTCTGTCGCCACAGTATACGCATTCTGCAGCGCCGGGTTAATTGTGATCATTCCGATTACAGCTCCCAGGTATGGATTCGCACCAAACGCTTTTGCAGCTGAAAAAGCAATCAGAATCTGTAAAAAGGTATACGCTGTATTACTGAACAGATTCGCAAATACATACAGTGAACTGGTCGTGTCAATATGAATAAAATTGTTCGTATTCATAAAATCAAGAGAGTTCATGATTCCCATCAAAAATCCACTTGCCACAATGGCAGGAATAATCGGAACAAAAATATCTCCCAGAAGCTTGATTGCCCGCATAAACCAGTTCTGCTTCTGTACCGCTGCCTCTTTTGCTTCTGCCTTGGAGCTTGCTGTCACTCCTGCAATCTCAATAAACTGATCAAACACCTTGTTGACCGTACCTGTCCCCAGAATGATCTGAAGCTGTCCTGATGCCTCAAACACTCCTTTGACTCCTTCTACATTCTCCAGCGCACCTTTATCTGCCTTCTTGTTATCTGCAATAACCAGGCGCAGTCTGGTCGCACAATGTGCCGCTGAAATGATGTTCTTGCTCCCACCAACATGATTCAAAATTTCCTGTGCGGTTTTTTTGTAATCCATACCTTCATCCCTTTCTTTTTTCTTTGCAAGACTCACGTTTCATGTAATCGATTTCACATCTTGTAAGATTATAATAGTGAAAAAAATGCCATTTGTAAAGATGGCATTTTTACTAATTTATATTTTATTTTTTTGTATATTTTGCCGGACTTTCCTTTTACATCAGTTCATATCCAAGCTTAATCTCTGTCGTGAGTGTCTTTCCTGATTCTACCATATCCAGCAGCAATCTGGCGCCTTTTACACCACTTGTCTGATATCCGAAATGCACGGTTCTGATTCCGCCCGTAACCGCTTTCAAAAACTGATTGTCCCCAAATCCCGTCACCTGAATACTCCTTTGAGGCGAAAGCTGTGCAATTGCTTCAATCACTCCTGCAGCAATGGTATCTGTGGCACAAGATATGATATCGATATCACTCTCTAATCTCAAAAGATCACATGCCTGCTCATATCCTGACTCCATTGTGAAGCTTGCCCGGCGCAGACATCCTTCCTCCAGCTCTCTGCCAACTGCTCTCAGACCATCCCGGAAGCCGTCTTCTCTGGCTGCACCTGCCGCCTTATCCTCTCTTGTCACACCGATATAAGCAATACGTCCGGACATTTCTTTTCCGATCTGTTCTGCCAGTTCTTTTGCAGCCCCATAATCATCATGGTAAATACAGCTGACCTCGTTTGTCTGCTGTCCGATTACTACGATCGGCACTCTGCACTTTTTCAGTTTTTCCTTGTGCGCACTGGAAAGGACTGTTCCTACCAGAATGATTCCGTCCACCGGATAAGATTCAAACAAATCCATGTATTCCAGCTCTTTGGACGGATCGTTATCTGTGATGGTCAGAAGCATCTGATAGGCTCTTTCTGAAAGTACCTGACCAATTCCCTCTGTAATCCTGCTGATCGACTCTGAATTGATCTTTGGAACAATCACTCCGACCAGGCACGCTCGTTTGGTGCGAAGCGTTCTCGCCTGTACAGACGGGCGGTATCCTGTTTCTTCGATCACTGCCCGGATCCTCTCCTTCTTTTCTTCACTTACGTATCCCCCGTTCATATACCTCGACACTGCTGCACTGGATACCTGCGCAAGCTTTGCAATTTCCTTTATCGTCATAAGTTCTGCTCCTGTAGATTTTCTTTTGACTTTATTATAGAAGTCTCCTCTTCTGTTGTAAAGTAGAAGAACTCTAAAAGACAGGGACATATCGCCTGCGTTACGCAATATGTCCCTGTCTTTTTTATCCACGATTCTTAAAATTCAATCGTTTCTGTCTGCTGCTCGATATTATGCCGTCTTGCATATCCGGTCAAAATCATAGTCAGTGCACCGTCTCCTGTCACATTGCATGCGGTACCAAAGCTGTCCTGCAATGCAAAGATTGTCAGCATCAGTGCTGTTCCTGTGGCATCAAATCCAAGAACTCCCGTGATAAGACCCAGAGAAGCCATCACCGTTCCGCCTGGAACCCCCGGTGCTCCGATCGCAAACACGCCAAGCAGTGCACAAAATAAGATCATGGTTCCCACTGACGGTAGTTTTCCATATAAAATTTGGGAAACCGTCATCACAAAAAATACTTCTGTCAGGACGGAACCGCAAAGATGAATATTCGCAAACAGAGGAATCCCAAAGCTTACCATATCATCCCGCAGTACCGGCTCCGATTTTCTGGCACATTTTAAAGCCACTGCAAGCGTTGCAGCGGAGGACATCGTTCCCACTGCAGTAATGTATGCCGGACCATAATGCTTTACAACTTTCCACGGATTGTTTCCAGAGTAAATTCCACCCACTGCATATAAAACCGCCATCCAGATAAAGTGTCCCACCATCACGATCAGCACAACCTTTAAAAAGACCGGCAGCTGTTTTGTAATCGTTCCTTCGTATGCCAGAGACCAGAATGTAAGTGCGATAAAGACCGGAAGGATCGGGATCACAATCTTGGATACGATCATCAGTACGATCTGTTGAAATTCATCTAATAGCCGGATCACTGTCTCTGCTCTTGTCCATGTTGCCGCAAGCCCGATCAGAATGGAAAATGCAAGGGCACTCATCACGGACATGATCTGCGGAATCTCCAGCTGAAATACAATTTCCGGAAGTTCTTTCAGCCCATCTACTTCCGAAACAATTGACAAATGCGGAATCAGTCCATATCCTGCTGCCATTGATCCCAGCGCCGCTAAGACGGAGGATACATAAGCAAGAAGAACAGCCACTCCTAATATCCTTGACGCATTTTTCCCGAGCTTTGTGATTGATGGCGCAATAAACCCGATCACAATCAGCGGTACACAGAAATTAATCAGCTCTCCTAATACAAACTTGATCGTGACGATCACATTCATGACCGCTTCATTTGAAATCAGCCCCAGCACAATTCCGATGATCACTCCCAAAAGAAGCTGAAACGGCAGACTTTTTAAAATCTTTTTCATTGTTTTCATCCTTTCCCTCATTCTTTACAATTCCTACTTTTTCAGTATGTTTTAAGTATACTATAAATCTGATAGAATTACTATATTTTTCTAATTTTATGTGGGAAAAAATTTTTTAGAAGTCTTTTCGTATTGATTTGAAGGTGTTACACTATAAATAATAATCTCCATAAATTCACAGACTTGAAAGAAGGCACCGATTATGATCAAATTACTGGCAATCGATATGGATGGAACCTGACTTCCGCATCAGCTGACAGATCAGAATTCCCTGTTTCGCTATGTCATCTCCTCAAACGGAGCAAAGGTCACAGACTATCACACGCAAAAGACGCTCTACCAGTCTGAAATTCCAAAGCAGACTGCTCTTTCTTTGTTAAATGCCTGTCAAAGCGAGAAGCTTGGTATCACTGCGCATATCAGACATGAGTATCTGCTGCAGGGACACAGCCTTGTTTTTCTGGGACGTCTGATCTATGGAAAAGATGCCAAAAAAGTCCGTTATGTCCAAAATATGGAACAGACGATCCAGGAGCTTTCCTGTGATGTGGAAGAACTGCAGTTTTACTTTTTTTCCAAAAACTCCATGCCACACCTCAAAATGCATCTTGCAAACTACCCGTCTCTTCGTGCTGCCTACACCGGTCAGTATGCAGAGATCTTTTCATCAGAAACCTCCAAAGGGTGCGCTCTGACGCATCTGGCCCAATCACTTGGTATTGCAAAATCTGAGATTGCCTGCATCGGGGACGGAGAAAATGGCCTGAGTATGTTTGAGGCTTCCGGAATGAAGCTTGCCATGGGCAATGCAGTTGAGATTCTGAAAAAAGAAGCCGATTATATTCTTCCGGACTGCGATCATAACGGTGTGGCTGAAGGGGCTGCGTTATTGGAAAGGATGACTACTTAAACCATCCTTTCTTTTTAAAAATCCAGATTTCCACTGCAATAAGAAGCAGACACACAACACAGATGATCCCGTACCCTCCCGGTGCAGTCAGTTCGGGCATATGTGCAAAATTCATTCCGTACCATCCTGCAATCAGCGTCAACGGCATAAAAAGCGTTGTAACAATCGTCAGCACTTTCATAATTTCATTCTGCCGGATATCGATCTGCGTCTGATGCATTTCTCTAAGCTGCATGGAATACTCTTTGAGTGTCTGCACCATGTCATACAATCGTCCTGCCTTCTCACAGAAAAGCCCAAAAAGCAATGCTTCCTGTTCTGTTTGATGTCTCGCTGCATTTTGCTGAAGAGTTTCCCCCATATCCGATAACTGTTCATAATACGCACTCAGCACAGAAAGTTCCTTTCTGGATAACAGGATTTTCCTGTCAAAATCTTCCATATTTCCCTCCAGCAGTTCCTCTTCCAGATGGGAAAGCTTTTCTTCATAATCCTGCAGAAACAGCATGTCATCTTTGATAAGATACTCCATCCAGTCAAACAAAAGCAACAATGGAGAAGTACGCTCTTCATCCTGATATTCCCGGACTTTTTTCATCTCTATTTTGATATAATCCTGATTTTCAATAAAGATCAGCTGTTCTTCTGCAATACAGTACCCAAACGTGATCTTATCTCCTGTCAGCTTTGTTTTTCTTGGAATCGCAAATGTTCCTGTGACTGCCTGACGCAGACATTCTGCCTTACAGAAATGCACTCTGTTCAACGCAATTTCACCAAAATTTCTTTTAAAAATATGCGGATACTCCGCCTGAAATTTTTCCGGTGTCAGAATTCGCAATTTGTTTATACTCTTTTGCACAATCTCATCCTTTCTATTACAGCCTGTCCGGATATCTGCAGTTACTCTGCCTCATCCAATATCTTTTGTATGGTGTTTTTTACCAGTGTAAATGCCACCGGATTCTTTCCGCTGTTGATCACAATATCTGCCATACATCTCGTCGGCTCTACATATAAATAATGCATCGGTTTTACTGTTGTCAGATACTGCTCCACAACACCTTCCATATCACGTCCCCTCTCCTTGACATCGCGGATGATCCGACGCAGGATTCGTTCATCCGCATCTGCCTCCACATAAACCTTGATGTCCAACAAATCTCTCAGACGCTCATCTGCCAGAACAAGAATCCCTTCCAGAAGAATTACTTTTTTCGGTTCCACCCTCACAACCTGATCCGATCTTGTATGCTGTGTATAATCGTATACCGGACAATCTACTGCCTTTCCTGCTTTCAGGTCCATCAACTGCCGGATCAAAAGCTCTGTCTCCATTGCATCCGGATGATCATAATTTGTCTTTTTTCGCTCTTCTAACGGGATGTCACTCTGATCCCTGTAATAATTGTCATGATATAAAACTGCTACATCCTCTTTAAATTCTTTTTTTAATTTTCTTGTAAATGTAGATTTTCCCGAACCGGTTCCACCCGCAATTCCTATGATAATTGTTTTTATATTTTCTCTCCATGTATCCGTTTTTCTTTTTACTATACCATATTTTCTTTCAGGAGAGTTACTCTATTTTGCAAACTCTTTTATCTCTGCTTCTGTTCTTGCAAACTGACCGACTGCTTTTTCTATTTTTCCTCCATGCCTATAATACTTTGCTTCCGTTTGCGGTTAATTTAAACCTGGCTCCCAGTACTTCTGCCGCTTTCCTACACATCATCATCCTGCCGAGAAAAATTTCAAAATATTCATACATTGTACAAATCTCCTCGTCAATCTGTAAATTCAATGCGATCAGATGCTTCTGCGCATTCACTTTTACAGCCGCACTTGTCACTGCATAATTCACACGATCGTGCTTATCAAAACTTGCTTTTTCTTTATTTCTTACACGATTTCTCCTGACATCTGTCTTATCCGCAAGAATCAACGCAGCTGATATTGCATCGATGGCCTCCCCTGTAGATTCATCATGATTTCCAATCGCTGACATAACAAGGATTCTGTCTCTCAGCGGCATTTTCAACTTTTCCAAGATTGAACATGCCAGAATTGCCCCATATTCTCCATGATTCTTTCGATTGATCACATTCCCAATGTCATGCATAGCCCCTGCAATCTCTGCAAGTTCAATCTCATGTTCTGTATATCCAAATTTTGACAAAATCATCCCTGCACGTTTTGCAACTATTGCACAATGTTTTTCGGAATGATCGGTATACCCAAGAATTCCGAGATTTTCGTTGCCCTTCTCCAAATACGCTTTTACTTCCTCATTTTGTAATATCTCTTTGTAATTCAATTCTTTCGCCTTCTCCAATTCCATTTTTCCGTCTGAAAATTTTTCTGCTATTTCTGTCTTTTTTCCGCATTTGCATAAGCAGCCTCATAAAAGCACTCCTGGGAATTCAATTTCTGTACATGAAGATTTCGATCCACATAGATTCCTTTTTCCGTCAGACATTTTCCCTTTTCATCATCCTTCATCATCGTTTCAAACATCCAGGCCAGCTGATTTTTTAATCGTTCATCCAGAACCGGGGCAGCCACCTCCACACGACGAAGCGTATTTCGTGTCATAAAATCTGCTGAGGCAATATACACATTCTCTCTTTCTTTCGTTCCAAATCGATAAATTCGAGAATGTTCCAGGAAACGCCCTACAATACTTACCACAGTTATGTTTTCTGTATACCCTTTGACATCTGGAATCAGACAGCAGATTCCTCTGACAATCATTTCAATCTTTACGCCTGCCTGAGACGCTTCGACTAATTTGCTAATGATCACCTTGTCTGTCAAAGAATTGATTTTAATTCCGATGTATCCTTCTTCTCCATTTTTCACATGTTGAATTTCTTCTTCTATCATATCCAACACTTTATTCTGCAAACATTTTGGTGCTACTAATAAAAGATGGGTTTCTTCCACTGTTTCTCCTCTTAACAGTGCTGCAAACACTTCAGCAGCCTCTTTTCCGATTTCTTGATTTCCTGTAATCAATGACAGATCCGTATACAGCGCAGATGTTTTTTCATTATAATTTCCAGTTCCGATCTGTGTCACATAGGACACTCCTTGCTCTGTTTTTCTGGAAATCAGGCATAATTTTGAATGTACTTTATATCCGTTTAATCCATAAATCACACGACAGCCGGCCTCCTCCAATTTTCTGGAATATTCAATATTATTTTCTTCATCAAAGCGGGCGCGAAGTTCTACCAGTACAACAACTTCTTTTCCATTTTCTGCGGCTTCCACCAGTGCATCTACAATCTGGCTTTTATTTGCCAAACGGTACAACGTCATTTTAATCGATACAACCGACTCATCCTCCGCTGCTTCATATAGCAGATTGATAAAGGATTTCATACTTTCAAACGGATAAGATAAAAGCACATCTTTTTCCAGAATCTGCGGAATCAAAGATTCCTTATCATTCAACTGAGGGGTTGGCCTTGGGGTTCGTCTTGGATAAAACAACTCCCCTGCATTTGTATTTTTCAGATAGCTCTGAATAGCAAAGACAAATGACAGATCCAATGGGACTTCCGACCTAAATACATGTTCCTTTTCCACGTGGATCGTTTTGCATAACGCATGCATCATTTTTTTATTCAGAGTTCCGGTAAATTCCATCCTGACCGGGTTCATCCGCTTTCTCTCTTTGATTAAATTTTCCATCGCATCTCTGTAATCCAGATCCTCGTCATAAATCATCTCTGTGTCAATATCTGCATTTCTTGTGACACGAATCAAAGATTTTTCTTTCACACTATAATTTTTAAAGAATTTCGGAAGAAATTGCAGAATTAATTCTTCTGAAAGCAGAAAGGTTCCCTTTCGAGTTGGAATATCGATCAATCTGCGGAACACATTGTTGCTGCATGGAATGATTGCAGTTCTCGTCTTCCCACCCTTCGACTCCAAAAGAGCAACAGCATAGATATCCTTATTCTTTAAAAAAGGAAAGGGCTGCTGTTTACTTACGATATTCGCTGATAAGTAGGGTGCAATTTCCCTGTAAAAATATTCCTCCAGAATTTTTCCTTCTTCTGCAGACAGCTTATTAAAATTGATCAAACGAATTCCTTTCGGCTCCAGTTCCCCCATCAATTGTTCATAAATAACCGTCTTTTTCTCCTCTAGCTCTCGTGTTGCCCTTATAATTGCTTTCACTTGCTCTTCACTTGTCATATTGGTTTTATTCTCACGAACAACTTCTGATACATCCATTTGATCCATCAGCGTTCCTACTCGAACTCGATAGAATTCGTCTAAATTTGACTGGTATATCGATACAAAAGTCAACCTCTCTGCAAGTGGGACTTTCGGATTTCCCGCCTCATTCAATACTCTCTCATTAAACTTCAACCAGGATAATTCCCGATTCATCATATATGGACTTTTCTTTATTTTTTTCTCTGCTTCTTTCATCTAAACAGTTCCTTTCTATGTTTTTTACTCGCTTTTCTTCTACAAACGGCGGATAGCATCCGTTGCCAACACGGATCTTTCACATTCTTCCGGCAACAAAGTAACCTGCCAGCATAACGGACTTCCCTTCATATGCTCTGCAGCATAACTCAATCCATTGGTTCTTTCATCCAAATAAGGTCTGTCTATCTGATTTGGATCTCCCAATAAAATTATTTTTGTTTCTTTTCCGGCACGCGTAATAATTCCCTTAATCTGTGCCGGTGTCATATTTTGCGCTTCGTCTATGATCAAATATGTTTTCATGATGGATCTTCCTCTGATAAAGGTCAGAGCCTCTGTCTGGATGATTCCTCTGTCAAAAATTTCCTGTATTTTATCATTCAATTCCTGCTCATTTGAATATCGCTCACGATCACTGGAATCTACCAATTGTTCCAGATTATCCATAATCGGACGCATCAAAGGAGAAATCTTTTCCTGCTCATCACCTGGAAGAAATCCAATGTCAGAATCAAATAAAGCATTCGGACGACAGATCAGGATCCTCCGATATTCTCCAGATGGATTGTTTAACAATTTTTCCAGTCCCACTGCCAGTGAATAAAAAGTTTTGCTCGTCCCTGCCATTCCTTTTACAATGACAAGCGGAGCTTTCTCTGCAGACTGCATCAATGCTTCCTGTAAAAAATACTGTCCTACATTCCTTGGACTAACTCCATATGGAGCAGCTTTTCTATAATCAAGCTTTCGGATCATCCCTTTCTCAACCCGCCCCAACTGAGTCTTTTTCGAAGACTGATCCGCTTTTAACACAATAAATTCGTTTTCAAACAATTCCGGGCAAGTGTGATTCCCGCTCATATCACAGCAATATACACATTCTACCGGAACTCCCTTTTTCTTAAAATCTTTAAACAATTCTTCTGGTACAAACACCTCTCTCCTCCCCAAATACTGCTCCTCATGTACCGCAACCTGCTCTGTCCCAAAGTCCTCTGCCTGAATTCCAAGCAACTGTGCTTTGATACGCAAAAGAATATCTTTTGTCACCAGAATCACCTGTTCTTTCAGATCATTTGACAGCCCCACACAAACTTTCAGAATGCGATTATCAGATTTATGTTCCGGAAGATCCGGAGGCAATTCAACGTTCCGGTAATTTTTTTCTACACGCAGAGTCCCTCCCCATTCCATACGCACCCCTTCCAGCAAATTTCCTTTTTCTCTGTGTGCGTCCAAAATCCGAATCACTTTGCGTACATTGGCACCTTTTTCTCCCTCTTCTTTTTTCATGTTATCCAACTCTTCTAACACTGTCATCGGAAGTACCACTGTATTTTCCTCAAAACATTCGACCGCATAGGGTGCCTGAATCAGCACATTTGTATCAAGTACATACGTTTTTTTCATAAAAGACCTCTTCACATCTTTGTTTTTATTCCATCGCACAAACAATCTGCGCAATGTTCTTTTATAGATTACCTCTGCCTCGTATAATCCAATATCACATTTATATAAAATTTGGGTTAAAAGTAAAAAAAGATTTCACTTTTTATGTCTTCAAAAGTGAAATCTGAATACTTCGGCTATCCTTTTTTATTTATTCTTCTGTTTTCTTTTTCTCTCTATACCCTTTTATCCCTCAAAATAAAATCACAAAACCGCTCATCATCAACATACATACTAATTGGTCTTTTGTCTTCTCCGACATAGGGGCATTGTCTATCAGTACCCGCATTCAAATCATAAATGTCTCCGACTTCACTGGCCGGTCCCCTTCCAGAACAATTTCAACCGGAAGTTGAAAGCTTGTTCCCATTGCAAAACTCTGCATAGATGCCATATAAGCATCCTCTTTCCTCATTCTTCTATTTCTAATTCTTTCACAAAATTTTAACTCCACTTTTTCGATTTGTACAGCAGTAATCGCTTTACATCAATAAATCGGGAGATATTTCCGTATGCAGAGACAGCTTTTAATTTCAAAGAAGTCGTGATAATCTGAATATGATATTGCTCCTCCAAAACCTGATACAGGGAATTTTGTTCAAAATTCTTCTAATACATCTTTATTTTCTTCCTGAATAATATCGCTCCAACGTACATATTCATCAGCATATTTATTCAATTGTGCTATATTTATTGCTGAATTCATATTCATTCTTAACTTTGGCAACATTTCACTTATTTCATGGTCGGTTTTATAAAAAATTGACGTAGATCCAATTTGCTGAAATATCTTATATTCTGTATCGAATTGTTCTCTAGTTATTAATCTATCATTATTATAATAGTCTATAATTAATCCTACTAAAGAGCTACTAGTCTTAATATTTGCAACATAATTGTATATTCTATGATCTAATTGATTATTTGTAGATTGAAAAAAGGCTTCCAGTGGCTGTTCATTATTTTCGGTACCTTCTCTAAAATACAATTTTTCTATATCTTCAACCACAACAGCAAAGCATATTAACCGTATCTGTTTTAAAAATAGTTCGTCAAAATCTTCACTACAATATAGCTTAACATCATCATATAAATTTTGGGCTTTTACCATAGTTCTTAAGTTTTTGACATTATGCTTTATCAAAAAGTCTTCAGCAAATCCGGCATGTATTCCCAGTTTCCCCCACTCAATCTTTTCAGGTAATTCTGTAATATGATATACCCTATCAATCACCTTTTCAGAATATCTATGATATATATCTATATTTTGGGGATTAAGTTCATTAAGATTTGCGATTACTATGACTTTTACATAATTACATTTCTTTAACTCTTCAATTACTCCGAAGATTTCTTTTAATAATATATTTTCACTCATTCTTTCTAAATCATCAATTATAATTATATATGTTGAATCAAATCTATTAGAAAGCATAGAAAATAAATCTTTTTCATTTATTATGATGTTGGGGTCAAAACCATAAAGAACTTTGCTCCTATTTCTATAGCACCTTGAAAAATTCATATTTTGTAGTGTGATGCCGGGTTTCTCGTGGATTTATGCGGGTATTCCCTTCCTTGATTTTATACAATTACCGGATTTTGAGCATAATGTCCTAAACCCTTCACATAATTCAAGAGTTTTCGGAAATTCAATGCTGCTATCTTAGAACCAAAAAAGAACTTGCCTCGCTGTTTCCCACGAGGTATCTTTTCCAAATGGTAATTTCTGCGTATATTTGATGGAACAGTTTCCACCCCATTACGAAGCCTTGCATAAATTTTGAATTCTTCGCTGTTCATGTTCCGTTGGATTTTCGCGCGTTCATGTGCTGCTTTGGATGTTACTATTTTTGCAACCCGCTTAAAGATCTTCGGCTTGCATTGATCCCGATATGGACAGCTGACACACTGCTCATGCCGAAAGGAAACGGCACACTGATTGCTTTGGTTCATATAAGAACAGCTTTTCGGTTCATGACCTACAGGACACCGGAGGACTTTTGTTCCCTCTTCGTTGAATTCAAAATCCGCAAGGATATCCGGAGCCGGCTTCCCTGTCAGGCTTGTGGTAATCAGTTCTACATTTTTATCAGCTGCAAGTTGTGTGTTTTCTATCCCACTATATGCCCCATCCGTGGCTATAACAGTCCGTTCTTTCTGTTTATCCATTTGCTCAAGGTGCTCCTGGATAAATTGACTGTCACTATGGTTGTTTTGCTCATACTGGTACTCTGTTACAACAGAACCATTAGTTCCAACAGATTCTTCAAGATTGGCAGCATATCCTCGATGCTCTTTTCCTGCTTTATTCCTGAAAGTTGCTTCAGGGTCAGAAGGATTCTGTAGCATGGTTGATTTCATGCCGCCGTCTTCTTTCATGCGAAGTCTTCGGCTTTCATTTTCAACAATAGTCTGTTCCGATAGACATCTGACAAACAGATCATACTCTGTTGAATCATTGTAATCAGACTCACACAAGGCAAGAAGTTTATCTGCATCCGTTAAGAACTGCTTCATGCGCTCATCTGTATCAGTACTTCGCTGATGATAGATCACTTTGTTAAAGTCATTCGGATCAATATAATGTTTTAAATCGTCAGGCAGAGCAGAGACATTGATTTTATTCACGTACATCGCCAGCTTTGCGATACAGGTGTATATCAGCTCCATCCGGCTAAGTTTGCGGATGTTGGATTCGATCATCATGGAATCCATACGTCTGACTTTACCGCTGATCCCCATCAGTTTTGCAATAGAAGTACTTAACTCCTTCACACAATCGTGGTAGAGATCCTTGTTGTGAAGCGTTTCGTAATCGTAACACCGTTTACGGAAACGGCTCAATGTTTTGTCACTCAAAGGCTGTTCTTCAAAACTTGTTGTGTGCAGTGCGTACTGAATCCGAAAATCCAACATAAGATTTTCAACCATCTCATCATCGGAATAATCAAAAAGCTCTTTAATAATGAGTGCACCAACAATCACGTTAACCGGAGTATTCGGTCTGGATGCCTTATCACTGTATAAGACAGAAAAACGCTTTTCATCAATGGCAGGAAATATTTCATCGGCAAAGACTTTTGCCCAGGATTTTTCCAGTGCTTTTTGTTCTCTGGCAGTTAATCCAGAAAAACTATCTGTAAATGACATTTGCTGGTAAGCGTTTTCTTTGAATGACATAGAGATTACCTTCCTTCCTGCTAAGATATCTCTATTATACAGCAAGTAAACCATTTAGGCTTGTATTTACTACAAAATATATGAACTTTTCAAGGTACTATAGAGGGGCTTTTGACCCCAACATCTTATTATAATACTATCAATTATTTTTTTTACGAGAGAAATTTTTGAAGATACAACCGATAACCCGCCTAATAAATTTTTTGCTATCTGTTTCAACTTCTCTCCTAGATCATTTTTCAAAACCAATTGGCATAATATCTCATGATAAATTTGGTTAACTTCGTTTATACCAAACATTGAAAGCATACAAACATTGTTATTATCTTTCACAGTTTCATGTACGGCATAAGATTTTCCAATTCCCCATGCTCCATCAAAAAGAATTGATTTATATGGTAAATCTTCTATATTATTTATAATAATTCTTTACTTATTTCAATACAGATTTTTTCTTTCTGAACATTATAAAAGCATATGTAATATTTTCCATTCATACGGCATATAGTATATGGATTATAGTAAACGCAAAATAGCGAGTACCTTGACATTTTTAGGCGGCTGCTTTGCAGCCACCGATATTTAAGCTTTGCGAATCCC